>Ga0308172_1000220_pt1 | contig 97736 bp, 93 predicted proteins | sample PhyGR2_FD_202134 | JGI IMG/M metagenome (GOLD analysis project Ga0308172, IMG submission 202134) | Phyllosphere microbial communities from UC Gill Tract Community Farm, Albany, California, United States - DLSLSG.R2 | ecosystem: Host-associated > Plants > Phyllosphere > Unclassified | place: USA... | reverse complement strand
TTGTTATTAGCGAATCGTAATACTGGGCTATAGGCCCTTTTTTTATGTCTTGGGGGTGGGCTTGTCCACATTAGAGCAAAAATTGACAGAGTTGGTATCGGCTCCGGTAGAAGCGCTGGGTTACGAACTGGTTGGCATTGAATTCGTTCGTAGTCGCACATCTATTCTGCGCATCTATATTGATAGTGAAGATGGCATCAATGTCGATGATTGCGCCGATGTCAGCCACCAGGTAAGCGCCGTAATGGATGTAGAAGATCCCATTACCGTTCCTTACAACCTTGAAGTCTCTTCACCGGGACTCGATCGTCCTCTGTTTACCGCAGAACACTACACCCGCTTTATGGGTGAGGAAGTGACTCTGGTGCTGCGTATGGCCGTTCAGAACCGCCGTAAATGGCAGGGAATCATCAAGTCAGTTGATGGCGAGATGATCACGGTGCATGTTGAGGGTAACGATGTAGTGTTCGCGCTGAGTAATATTCAGAAAGCGAACCTGGTCCCCCACTTTTAAAAGTCCGGATTGAGGCTAACCAGGATGAACAAAGAGATCTTAGCTGTTGTAGAAGCCGTTTCTAACGAAAAAGCCCTGCCGCGTGAGAAAATCTTCGAAGCGCTGGAGAGCGCGCTGGCGACTGCGACCAAGAAAAAGTACGAGCAGGAAATTGAGGTACGCGTCAGCATTGATCGCCGCAGTGGCGACTTCGATACTTTCCGCCGCTGGGAAATCGTAGAAGAGGTGACTCAGCCGACGCGCGAGATCACGCTGGATGCGGCCCGCTTCGAAGATGAAGCATTCAATCTGGGCGATTATGTCGAAGATCAGATTGAATCGGTCACCTTTGACCGTATCACCACCCAGACCGCCAAGCAGGTCATCGTGCAGAAAGTGCGCGAAGCTGAGCGCGCCATGGTGGTTGATCAGTTCCGTGAGCAGGAAGGCGAAATTATCACGGGCGTGGTGAAGAAAGTTAACCGCGACAACATCTCCCTCGACTTAGGTAACAATGCTGAAGCGGTCATTCTGCGCGAAGACATGCTGCCGCGTGAAAACTTCCGTCCAGGCGACCGTATCCGTGGCGTGCTCTACTCCGTTCGCCCGGAAGCGCGTGGCGCACAGCTGTTCGTGACGCGTTCCAAACCGGAAATGCTGATCGAACTGTTCCGCATTGAGGTGCCAGAAATTGGCGAAGAACTGATTGAAATTAAAGCCGCTGCCCGCGATCCGGGTTCGCGTGCGAAAATTGCAGTCAAAACCAACGACAAACGTATCGATCCGGTGGGTGCCTGTGTGGGCATGCGCGGCGCGCGTGTTCAGGCTGTTTCCAGCGAACTGGGTGGCGAGCGTATCGATATCGTGCTCTGGGACGATAACCCGGCGCAGTTTGTTATCAACGCCATGGCCCCGGCCGATGTGGCGTCAATCGTGGTTGATGAAGATAACCACACCATGGATATCGCCGTCGAAGCTGGCAATCTGGCTCAGGCGATCGGCCGTAACGGCCAAAACGTGCGTCTGGCATCACAGCTGAGTGGCTGGGAGCTGAACGTGATGACCGTCGATGATCTGCAGGCTAAGCATCAGGCTGAAGCACATGCAGCGATCGATATGTTCACGAAACATCTCGACATCGACGAAGAGTTCGCCACCGTACTGGTGGAAGAGGGCTTCTCCTCGCTGGAAGAGCTGGCCTATGTGCCTATCAACGAGCTGCTGGAAGTCGACGGCCTCGACGAAGAGACCATTGAAGCCCTGCGTGAACGAGCAAAAAATGCGTTAACCACCCTGGCACTGGCGAAAGAAGAGAGCCTTGGTAATCAGGATCCTGCTGAGGACCTGCTGAACCTTGAAGGTCTCGATCGTGCGCTGGCGTTCCGCCTGGCGTCGAAAGGCGTTTGCACGCTGGAAGATCTCGCTGAGCAAGGTGTTGACGATCTGACGGATATTGAAGGCCTGTCTGATGAACAAGCCGGCGCGCTGATTATGGCCGCACGTAATATCTGCTGGTTCGGCGATGACGCGTAATAACAGGAAGGAACAGCATGACAGATGTAACCGTAAAATCGCTGGCCGCAGAAATTCAGACTCCGGTCGATCGCCTGGTACAGCAATTTGCTGATGCGGGGATCCCTAAGTCTGAAAATGACGCCGTGACCCAGCAAGAGAAAGAAACCTTACTATCTCATCTGAACCGCGAACACGGTCAGGTCGGTTCAGCTAAGCTGACGCTGCAGCGTAAAACGCGCAGCACCTTGAATATTCCAGGCACCGGGGGTAAAAGTAAGTCGGTGCAAATTGAAGTCCGCAAAAAGCGTACCTATGTGAAGGGTGATGCAGAGGCTGAGCAAGCTCAGGCAGAAGCTGAAGCCGAGGCGCAGCGTGAAGCGGAAGAGCAGGCGCAACGCGAGGCTGAAGAGAAAGCCCGTCGCGAAGCTGAACAGAAAGCGCAACGTGAAGCCGAAGATAAAGCCAGGCGCGAAGCCGCTGAGAAGGCCAAACGTGCAGCAGCGGAAAATGACAAAGTGACAAATCAACCTACCGACGAAGTGACCAGGGCTGCGCAGTCTGACAAAGCCCGTCGCGAAGCTGAAGCAGCTGAACTGAAGCGTAAAGCGGAAGAAGAAGCTCGCCGTAAGCTCGAAGAGGCGGCCCGCCTCGTAGCCGAAGAAGCCCGCCGTCTGGCTGAAGAGAAATCAGCCGAGTGGGAAAAGCCGGAAGAAGAGGATAAAGGCGACTATCACGTCACCACTTCAACCCATGCCCGTCAGGCGGAAGATGAGAACGACCGTCAGGTAGAAGCTGGCCGTGCGCGTGCGCGTACCACGGCGAAAGCAACGCGTCCGGCGAAAAAAGGCAACAAACATTCCGAAGCGAAAACTGACCGCGAAGAAGCGCGTGCACAGGTTCGTGGCGGTAAAGGTGGCAAACATCGTAAACCAAGCGCACTGCAGCAGGGCTTCAACAAACCCGCTCAGGCCGTGAACCGCGATGTTGTGATTGGCGAAACCATCACCGTAGCCGAACTGGCGAACAAAATGGCGGTGAAAGGTTCTCTGGTCATTAAAGCGATGATGAAGATGGGCGCGATGGCGACCATTAACCAGGTTATCGACCAGGAAACCGCACAGCTCGTCGCAGAAGAGATGGGCCATAAAGTGACCCTGCGTCGTGAAAACGAGCTGGAAGAGGCGGTAATGGACGATCGTGACACCGATGCTGCGCAGGAAGCTCGCGCGCCGGTGGTTACCATCATGGGTCACGTTGACCACGGTAAAACCTCGCTGCTGGACTATATCCGCTCGACCAAAATCGCCTCTGGCGAAGCGGGCGGCATTACTCAGCACATCGGTGCATACCACGTTGAAACCGACAACGGTATGATCACCTTCCTGGACACCCCGGGCCACGCCGCGTTTACCGCGATGCGTGCACGTGGTGCGCAGGCGACCGATATCGTTATCCTGGTCGTTGCCGCAGACGATGGCGTGATGCCTCAGACCATCGAAGCTATTCAGCACGCCAAAGCGGCCAAAGTGCCGGTTGTGGTTGCGGTGAACAAGTGCGATAAGCCAGAAGCGGATCCGGATCGCGTTAAAAACGAACTGACCCAGTACGGAATCATTCCGGAAGAGTGGGGCGGCGAAAACATGTTCGTGAATGTCTCTGCGAAAGCGGGTACCGGCATTGATGACCTGCTTAACGCTATCCTGCTGCAGGCGGAAGTTCTTGAGCTGACGGCTATCCGTGCCGGTATGGCGAGCGGCGTGGTTATCGAATCGTTCCTCGACAAAGGTCGTGGCCCGGTTGCAACCGTGCTGGTTCGTGAAGGTACGCTGAACAAAGGCGACATCGTCCTGTGTGGCTTCGAGTATGGCCGTGTTCGTGCAATGCGCGATGAACTGGGTCGTGAAGTCATGGAAGCGGGTCCGTCTATCCCGGTTGAGATTCTGGGCCTCTCCGGTGTGCCGGCTGCGGGTGATGAAGCGACCGTGGTACGTGACGAGAAGAAAGCACGTGAAGTGGCGCTCTATCGTCAGGGCAAATTCCGTGAAGTTAAACTGGCTCGCCAGCAGAAATCTAAGCTTGAGAACATGTTTGCCAACATGACCGAAGGCGAAGTGTCTGAACTGAACATCGTACTGAAAGCGGACGTTCAGGGTTCTGTGGAAGCGATCTCCGACTCCCTGCAGAAACTCTCTACCGACGAAGTGAAGGTGAAGATTGTTGGTTCAGGCGTGGGCGGGATCACCGAGACCGATGCGACCCTGGCGGCTGCCTCTAACGCCATCATCCTGGGCTTCAACGTGCGTGCCGATGCCTCTGCGCGTCGCGTCATTGACGCTGAAAGCCTGGATCTGCGCTACTACTCAGTCATCTATAACCTGATTGACGAAGTAAAAGCGGCGATGAGCGGTATGCTGGCACCAGAGTACAAACAGCAGATTATTGGTCTGGCTGCGGTCCGCGACGTGTTCAAATCACCGAAGTTTGGCGCGATTGCCGGTTGTATGGTGACGGAAGGTAACATCAAGCGTCACAACCCAATCCGTGTCCTGCGTGATAACGTGGTGATTTACGAAGGCGAGCTGGAATCTCTGCGTCGCTTTAAAGATGACGTTAACGAAGTGCGTAACGGCATGGAGTGCGGTATCGGCGTGAAGAACTACAACGACGTTCGCGTTGGCGATATGATCGAAGTGTTTGAAATCATCGAAATTAAACGCACCATCGAGTAATCGACTGCTGATGTGTTGCAATTTGGGAGGCCTCTGGCCTCCCGAATTATTTGGGAGAAATAATGATGGCGAAAGAATTTGGTCGCCCGCAGCGCGTATCACAAGAGCTGCAAAAAGAGATTGCGATGATCCTGCAGCGTGAGATCAAAGATCCGCGTCTGGGCATGATGGTCACCGTATCAGGCGTTGAAGTATCACGCGATCTCGCCTACGCAAAAGTGTTCGTCACTTTCCTGAATGACCAGGATGAAGACGCGGTAAAACAGGGTCTGAAAGCGCTGAAAGAAGCGTCAGGCTACATCCGCATTCTGCTGGGTAAAGCGATGCGTCTGCGTATCGTGCCGGAGCTGACGTTCTTCTACGACAACTCTCTGGTTGAAGGGATGCGCATGTCCAATCTCGTCACAAGCGTCGTGAAAAACGATGCCGAGCGCCGTGGCTCTGACGCCACCGGCGATGACGAGGAGGCGTAATGAGTCGTCCGCGTCGTCGCGGCCGCGACGTCCATGGCGTGTTGCTGCTGGATAAGCCGCAAGGCGTCTCGTCGAACGATGTCCTGCAGAAGGTGAAGCGTATCTTTAACGCTAACCGCGCAGGCCATACCGGCGCGCTTGACCCGCTGGCAACCGGCATGCTGCCGATCTGCCTGGGTGAAGCGACCAAGTTTTCACAGTATCTGCTGGATTCCGACAAGCGCTACCGCGTGATTGCGCGGCTGGGTGAGCGGACCGACACGTCAGATGCCGATGGCAACCTCGTGCAGACACGTCCGGTCACCTTCAGTCAGGCCGACCTCGACAGCGCGCTGGAGAGCTTCCGCGGTGAGACCCTGCAGGTGCCTTCAATGTTTTCGGCGCTGAAGCATCAGGGACGCCCCCTGTATGAATATGCGCGTCAGGGCATTGAGATTGCGCGTGAACCGCGTCCAATTACGGTCTACGAACTGCAGTTTATTCGCTGGCAGGATAACGAGCTGGAGCTGGAAATTCACTGCTCGAAAGGCACCTATATCCGCAGCATCATCGACGATCTCGGTGAGAAGCTGGGATGCGGAGCGCATGTCATCATGCTGCGTCGCGTTCAGGTTGCCCGTTATCCGTATGAAAGGATGGTGACGCTGGAACAGCTCAACAGCCTGCTGGCGGAAGCGACAGAAGCCGGCATTCCTCTGGAAACGCAGCTCGATCCGCTGCTGTTGCCAATGGACAGTCCTGCGTCCGATTTCCCGGAAGTGAACATCCCGCCTGCCGTGGCTGCGTTTTTCCGCCAGGGTCAGCCGGTACAGGCCAGTCAGGCGTCCGTGCAGGGGCTGGTCAGGGTGTCGGAAGGTGAGGCGCGTAAGTTCATCGGGATGGCCGAAATTGCCGCTGATGGCCGAATTGCCCCTCGTCGTTTAGTGGTTGAGTATCAGGATTAAGTTGCACAGCTACTTTTCGCTGATGGGGTATTTGCGTTGCTATCTGGCGCAGAGTAGAATAGCGCGGCTTTAAAGCGGGATGCTGAATTAGAGATCGGCACCCATACATTCATTTTATACCGGAGTTTATTATGTCTCTAAGCGTAGAAGCTAAAGCAGAGATCGTTGCTAAATATGGCCGTGGTGCTAACGACAGCGGTTCAACTGAAGTTCAGGTTGCCCTGCTGACCGCGCAGATCACCCATCTGCAGGGTCACTTCTCTGAGCACAAAAAAGACCACCACAGCCGTCGCGGTCTGCTGCGCATGGTATCTCAGCGTCGTAAGCTGCTGGACTACCTGAAGCGTAAAGACGTTGCGCGCTACAGCAGCCTGATCGAAAGCCTCGGTCTGCGTCGCTAAGTCTGAAAAATCGGGTCGTCAGGGCGTCATGCAGCGTTTAACGCGGCGTGCAGCAGACGATCAGATTTGTGCGAGTTTCATGAAAAGGGGGCCTTTATGGCCCCTTTTTTTGAGCAATCGGCAGCAATCCGGGCCAAACTGATGTATTGTTGCTTAGTGTGATCTTTAGTTTGCAGAATTTCGCGCGGCTAATGAGAGGCTTTACCGCAGGGGCGGTCGAGGGTTGTCATTAGTCGCGAGGATGCAGCTGGAGATTGGTAATCAATGGCGGGCTACAGATAGCCTTGCCCCGAAGTTAAGGACTTTGATTTTGCTGAATCCGATCGTACGCAAATTCCAATATGGTCAACATACCGTCACGCTGGAAACCGGCATGATGGCGCGCCAGGCGACTGCTGCTGTTATGGTGAGCATGGACGATACCGCTGTATTCGTCACTGTCGTCGGCCAGAAAAAAACCAAACCCGGTCAGGACTTCTTCCCACTGACCGTGAACTATCAGGAGCGTACCTACGCTGCTGGTCGTATCCCAGGCAGCTTCTTCCGTCGTGAAGGCCGTCCAAGCGAAGGCGAAACGCTGATTGCGCGTCTGATTGACCGCCCGATTCGTCCGCTGTTCCCGGAAGGTTTTGTTAACGAAGTTCAGGTCATTGCGACCGTGGTTTCTGTGAACCCACAGGTTCATCCTGACATCGTTGCCATGATCGGTGCTTCTGCCGCGCTGTCACTCTCGGGTCTGCCGTTCAATGGCCCAATCGGTTCTGCGCGTGTCGGTTACATCAACGATCAATACGTTCTGAACCCGACAGCGGATGAGCTGAAACAGTCTCGTCTGGACCTGGTGGTTGCCGGTACGCAGAATGCCGTTCTGATGGTGGAATCTGAAGCTGAGATCCTGTCAGAAGAGCAGATGCTGGGCGCCGTGGTCTTTGGCCACGATCAGCAGCAGGTGGTTATTGAAAACATCAATGCGCTGGTTGCTGAAGCGGGCAAGCCTCGCTGGGACTGGCAGCCAGAAGCCGCCAACACCCCACTGATTTCCCGCGTTGCTGCACTGGCAGAAGCGCGCATCAGCGATGCTTACCGCATCACCGACAAGCAGGAGCGTTACACGCAGGTTGGCGTCATCAAAGACGAAACCATTGCTGCGCTGCTGGCTGAAGATGAGACGCTGGATAGCGCTGAAATCAGCGACATCGTCCATAGCCTGGAAAAGAACGTCGTTCGCACCCGTATCCTGAACGGCGAGCCGCGTATCGATGGCCGTGAAAAGGATATGATCCGTGGTCTGGATGTGCGTACTGGCGTGCTGCCACGTACTCACGGTTCATCCCTGTTCACCCGCGGTGAGACGCAGGCACTGGTAACGGCAACGCTGGGTACCACTCGCGATGCGCAGAACCTGGATGAGCTGATGGGCGAGCGCACTGACAGCTTCCTGTTCCACTATAACTTCCCTCCGTACTCTGTCGGTGAAACCGGCATGGTCGGTTCGCCGAAGCGTCGTGAGATTGGTCACGGTCGTCTGGCGAAACGCGGTGTGTTAGCGGTGATGCCGAAAGCGGAAGATTTCCCTTACACCGTGCGTGTGGTCTCTGAAATCACCGAATCTAACGGCTCCTCTTCAATGGCCTCTGTCTGCGGTGCCTCACTGGCGCTGATGGATGCGGGTGTGCCAATCAAAGCCGCTGTTGCAGGTATTGCAATGGGTCTGGTGAAAGAAGATGAGAAGTTTGTTGTTCTGTCTGACATCCTGGGCGACGAAGATCACCTGGGCGACATGGACTTCAAAGTGGCCGGTAGCCGTGAAGGTATCACCGCGCTGCAGATGGACATCAAAATCGAAGGCATCACGCGTGAAATCATGCAGGAAGCGCTGAACCAGGCTAAGGGTGCGCGTCTGCACATCCTGGGCGTTATGGAACAGGCTATCAGCACGCCACGTACTGAGATTTCTGAATTTGCACCGCGCATTTACACTATCAAGATCAGCTCTGACAAGATTAAAGATGTGATTGGTAAAGGCGGCTCAGTGATCCGTGCACTGACCGAAGAGACCGGCACAACGATCGAAATCGAAGATGACGGCACCGTGAAAATCGCTGCGACCGATGGTCTGAAAGCGAAAGAAGCGATTCGCCGTATCGAAGAGATTACCGCAGAGATCGAAGTGGGCCGCATTTACAGTGGTAAAGTGACCCGTATCGTTGACTTCGGTGCCTTCGTCGCCATCGGCGGTGGTAAAGAAGGTCTGGTTCACATTTCACAAATCGCCGATAAGCGCGTTGAGAAAGTGACTGACTATCTGCAGATGGGTCAGGAAGTGCCGGTGAAGGTGATGGAAGTCGATCGCCAGGGCCGCGTACGTCTGAGCATCAAAGAAGCGACAGAATCGAAGCCGCAGGCTGAAGAAGCTGCAGCGGTGACCACACCTGCCGCTGAATAAGTCGTTGCTGATTTGCCCCTCTCTGCCTGGCAGAGAGGGGCGTTTGTGTCATCGCGAGGGCGGGAATCCTTGTGCACAGCAGGCGGATGACAGGATGGTTATCCCAATGTTTGTATTCGGGAGTGGGAAATGAAGCCTTTTCTGCGCTGGTGTTTTGTTGCGACAGCTTTAACGCTGGCAGGATGCAGCAACTCCAATTGGCGTAAGAACGAAGTTCTTGCAGTGCCGTTACAGCCCACACTGCAGCAGGAAGTGATACTGGCGCGCATGGAACAAATACTTGCCAGTCGCGCTCTCACCGATGATGAACGCGCACAGCTGTTATATGAGCGCGGAGTGTTGTATGATAGTTTAGGTCTGCGGGCATTAGCGCGGAACGATTTTTCGCAAGCGCTGTCTATAAGACCAGATATGCCCGAAGTGTTTAACTACTTAGGCATATATTTAACGCAGGCGGGCAACTTTGATGCCGCCTATGAAGCGTTTGATTCTGTACTTGAGCTTGATCCAACTTACAACTATGCGCATTTAAACCGTGGTATCGCCCTCTATTACGGCGGTCGATACAAGTTAGCGCAAGATGATCTGCTGGCGTTTTATCAAGACGATCCTAACGATCCTTTCCGCAGTCTGTGGCTCTATCTGGCTGAACGTGAGATGGATGCCGACAAGGCAAAAGTCGCGCTTCAACAGCGTCATGACAAAGCGGTCAGAGACCAATGGGGATGGAATATTGTCGAGTTCTACCTTGGAGATATCAACGAGAAAACGTTGATGGAAAGTCTCAAGGCGGACGCAACGGATAACACCTCGCTCGCTGAACATCTCAGTGAAACCAACTTCTATTTAGGTAAGTACTACCTAAGTCTGGGGGAGAAGGACGACGCGAAAGCGTTGTTCAAACTGGCGGTGGCCAACAACGTCAATAACTTTGTTGAACACCGATACGCATTGTTGGAACTGGCGCAACTCGGCCAGGCACAAGACGATTTATCAGAATCTGACCAGCAATAGCTGACGAACTAAATTTGCCCGTAACACCTGTAAAGTCATCATCTTCAGGGATGAAGGCTTTTCTGTTCGTCAAAACTTCTAATTTGAGCCGGTTCACACTTTTTGATGAAAATGACTGAAAGTTTTCACGACGAGTTATGTAGACTGGCCGCCGCAATCTAAGAGGCACGTGTACTACATGACTGATATTCAAACCACTTTTGCTGACCTTGGCCTGAACGCCGACATCCTTGAATCACTGAATGGCATGGGCTATGTAAAGCCTTCCCCAATCCAGGCTGAGTGTATTCCTCACCTGCTGGCGGGCCGTGACGTGTTAGGTATGGCGCAGACCGGGAGTGGTAAAACTGCGGCGTTCTCTCTGCCGCTGTTAAACAACATTGACCCTTCTGTAAAAGCACCTCAGATCCTGGTGCTGGCACCGACCCGCGAACTGGCGGTTCAGGTTGCTGAAGCTGTCACCGAATTCTCTAAACACATGCGTGGCCTGAACGTGGTTGCCCTGTACGGCGGCCAGCGTTATGACGTGCAGCTGCGTGCACTGCGTCAGGGACCACAGGTTGTTGTGGGTACGCCTGGCCGTCTGCTGGACCACCTGAAACGCGGCACGTTAGACCTTTCTAACCTGCGCGGCCTGGTGCTGGACGAAGCGGACGAAATGCTGCGTATGGGCTTCATCGAAGACGTTGAAACCATCATGGCGCAGATCCCGGAAGGTCATCAGACCGCGCTGTTCTCTGCCACCATGCCAGAAGCGATTCGTCGCATCACGAAACGCTTCATGAAAGATCCACAGGAAGTGCGTATTCAGTCAAGCCTGACCACACGTCCTGACATCAGCCAGAGCTACTGGACCGCTTACGGTCGTAAAACTGACGCACTGGTTCGCTTCCTGGAAGCGGAAGATTTTGATGCGGCGATTATCTTCGTACGTACCAAAAACGCGACCCTGGAAGTTGCAGAAGCGCTGGAGCGCAGTGGCTATAACAGCGCCGCGCTGAACGGTGACATGAACCAGGCACTGCGTGAGCAGACGCTGGAGCGCCTGAAAGATGGTCGTCTCGACATCCTGATTGCGACTGACGTTGCGGCCCGTGGCCTGGACGTTGAGCGTATCAGCCTGGTCGTTAACTATGACATCCCGATGGATGCAGAATCTTACGTTCACCGTATCGGCCGTACCGGTCGTGCCGGTCGTGCTGGCCGCGCGCTGCTGTTCGTTGAGAACCGCGAGCGTCGTCTGCTGCGCAACATCGAACGTACGATGAAGCTGACGATTCCGGAAGTTGAACTGCCTAACGCAGAGCTGCTGGGTCAGCGTCGTCTGGCGAAGTTTGCCGCGAAAGTTCAGCAGCAGCTGGAAAGCAGCGATCTGGATCAGTACCGTGCTCTGCTGACTAAAATGCAGCCAGAAGACGAACTGGATCTGGAAACGCTGGCCGCGGCACTGCTGAAGATGGCACAGGGCGAACGTCCTCTGATTCTGCCACCGGAAGCGCCACGTCCGCCACGTCGTGAATACCGCGATCGTGACGATCGTGATGGCCGTCGTGACAGCCGCGAAGCGCGTGGTCCACGTGACAGCCGTGATGGTGACCGTCCACGTCGCGAACGTCGTGACGTTGGCGAGATGCAGCTCTACCGCATCGAAGTGGGTCGCGATGATGGTGTTGAAGTTCGTCACATCGTTGGCGCGATCGCTAACGAAGGCGACATCAGCAGCCGTTACATCGGTAACATCAAGCTGTTCGGTAACCACTCGACTATCGAGCTGCCGAAAGGCATGCCAGGCGACGTGCTGCAGCACTTCACCCGTACACGTATTCTGAACAAGCCGATGAATATGCAGTTACTGGGTGATGCTCAGCCAAACGAAGGTCGTGGTGATCGTCGTCCGGCCGGTGGCGATCGTCGCAATGGCCCAGGCGCTGGCAACCGTGAAGGTGGTCGTCGCTTCTCTTCTGAGCGCCGTGACGGTGGGCGTGAAGGCGGCCGCAGCTTTAACCGCGAAGGCGGCCGTGGTCCACGTCGTGAAGATGGCGCAGCCGCACCACGTCGTCGTGACGCATAACGACCTCATGTCGTAACAAAAAGGGAAGCCACTGGCTTCCCTTTTTTTATGCCGATGATCCATCCGGAGGATATCCCGGCGCTCAGCTCCGCTGATCGAGCAGGAGATTTTCATCAGCCGCTGAAGATTGACCAGCTCGCCAGCAGCGTCGGCATGAGCATCTCTTCGCTGCATCATCACTTCAAAGCGGTCACGGCGATGACGCCGATGCAGTATCAGAAACAGCTGCGGCTGAATGAGGCGCGACGGCTGATGAGGGTGGAAACGCCGGATGCCGGGACGGCAGGCTATCGGGTAGGCTATCAGAGTGCGTCACAGTTCAGCCGGGAGTATCGGCGCCTCTGTGGGCAATCCCCGGCCAGGGACAGTCGTCAGCAGGCGGTGAGCGCGGAGACTGTGCCCCCACCGCAGAACAGACTAGAGGCTTTTGGCGGCTTCCATCGCAATGGCGAAGGAGCGCAGGCGCGCCGCGGAGTCAAAAATCTGGCCGTTGACCATGATCTCATCCGCCTGGGTTTCACGCATCAGTGACGCCAGCCCGTGACGCACCTTATCCACGTCGCCGACCAGCGACATGCTGAGCGCCTGCTGAACCCCATACTGCTCTGACGGTGACCAGAGGTTATCCATGTTCTCAACCGGCGCCGGTAGCGGGCCCGGTTTGCCGCGGCGCAGGTTAATAAACTGCTGCTGCTGCGAGGTAAACAGGAAGCGTGCCTCACGCTCGCTGTCAGCGGCGACCACGTTGATGCAGACCATGGCATACGGCTTGTCGAGACGCGCCGAGGGCTGGAAGTTTTCACGGTAGACGTGCAGCGCCTGGAACAGCTGATCCGGCGCAAAATGTGAGGCAAAGGCAAACGGCAGACCCATCCAGGCTGACAGTTGCGCACTGTAGAGGCTGGAGCCGAGCAGCCAGACCGGGATCTTCAGGCCGAGGCCCGGCACCGGTTGCACCGGCGGCTGTGCATCCGCTTCCGCATCAAACCAGTTAATCAGTTCAGCCACATCTTCAGGAAAGGTGTCGGCGTGCATGCTGGCCTGATGACGACGCAGCGCCATCATCGTGCGCTGGTCAGAGCCGGGCGCACGACCCAGGCCGAGATCGATCCGACCGGGATAGAGAGAAGCCAGTGTGCCAAACTGCTCGGCAATCACCAGCGGCGCATGGTTAGGCAGCATAATGCCGCCCGATCCCAGCTGCAGCGTCTCGGTATTGGCCGCCAGATAGCCGATCAGCACCGACGTCGCAGCACTGGCAATCCCCGTCATGTTGTGATGTTCAGCCAGCCAGTAGCGTTGGTAACCCAGTTTTTCAGCCTGGCGCGCCAGCGCCAGCGAATGGTGGAACGCATTCCGCGCGGTCGCACCCTGAGGGATCGGTGCGAGATCCAGCACGGACAGGCGAAGAGGTTTTTTATCAGACATGACGACTCCCGTTGTATGGTGCAGGCATTAAAGTCTGCATCATTTAGTATTACGCATCATTCCTTATATTAAAACTGCTAACCTCAGCAGGAATATAGCCGGTATGTGCTTTTACTCAGGATGCCAGCGTCATACCCGCCAGTTTGCGCCAGTAGCCATTGCAATCGCAGCCTTTCGCGACCATTAACGGAGCCTGACCATTCTCATTGGCCCGGAAACGATCTATCTCTGCCAGCGTGGTGCTGTCCTGCGGAGAGAGCCGGACGCAGTCGACCCACTCCCGCATCCCCGCCAGATCGTTCCCCAGGTTGTAACAGTAGCCGCTCATGGTCTGAATACCGTTGAGAACGAACACCGGCTGCCCCTCCTGCGAACTGACGCGGCGGCCTGTCGGATAGTTGATGCAGCAGGTTTCGCAATCGTCCTTGGCGCGGTTTTCCGAGCGGGCGGTAAAGCAGCGCGCCGAGAGCGCCAGCGGCAGATGACCGTAGCCCATCACCTCCACCTCAAACTGCTGCCGGATACCGCGTGTTTCGCACTGTTCCAGCAGCTGCAGCAGCCAGTCGCGTGACATCTCGACCGGCATACACCAGCGCGTCATCCCCTCCCTGACCAGCAGTTGCAGGGTGTCAGCGTTGTAGACGTTCAGCGTCGGTCCGGCCACAAAGGGCAGATGGCGCTCAGCGGCCATGTTAACCGTGCCGATATCATTCGCTTCAATCAGGAACTCGCCGTTTTCGACATAACGCTGCAGCTCTTTCAGTTCAGAGGGGGACTGCAGCAGCGCCAGGGTGCTCAGCACCACCTGTTTGCCGCTGGCCGCGACATCACGGGCCATCTCCATCCAGCGGCCATAAGGCGTCGCGCGGCGTTTACTGCACACCGCTTCGCCGAGGTAAATAATCTCCGCACTACTGCGGGCAGCCTGCTGGTAAAACTCCTCCAGCGCGGGGGTTGGCCAGTACCAGAGCACAGGCCCGACGGCATATTGCATCATGACTCCTTATTGCCATTCACGGTGATAAGCACCCAGCGTGGTTTGCGTGCCTTCAGAGAGATCGCCCAGCGTCTGCATCCACGTGGGCGCCACCTCAAACTGTTCCGGCTGCGCCTGACAGCGATCGATCGCCTGACGCCAGACGCGCGCGACGTCAGCAACATAGGCGGGGCTGCGCTGGCGACCCTCGATCTTGACCGAGGCGACCCCGGCCCGCAGCAGCTCCGGCAGCAGCGCCAGCGTGTTCAGGCTGGTGGGCTCTTCCAGCACGTGATAACGCTGGCCGCTGACCTCATACCGTCCTTTGCACAGTGTCGGGTAACCCGCGCTTTCGTCCGCTGCGTAGCGATCGATCAGCACTTCGTTCAGGCGGGATTCCATCCCCTGCGGCGTCTGCTGCCAGCGCACAAATTTCGCCGGCGAACAGGCACCAGCGCTGTTAGGCGACTCGCCGGTCAGCCAGGAGGAGAGGTAGCAGCGGCCTTCCGCCATAATGCACAGGCTGCCAAACGCGAACACTTCCAGCGGCACCGGCGTGCTGCGCGCCAGCTGCTTTACCTGATGCAGAGAGAGCACCCGCGGCAGCACCACACGCTGCAGGTTAAAGTGGCGATGATAAAAGCGAATCGCCTCCAGATTCGTGGCTGACGCCTGCACGGAGAGATGGCGCTCCACCTGGGGATAGTGCGTCGCCGCATACCCCAGGGTGGCGATATCGGCGAGGATCAGCGCGTCGGCCCCGTTCTGCGCCGCCACATCGATGGCCCGCCGCCAGCGTCCCATGCCGTCCGGATGGGCGAAGGTATTGATTGCCACATGCAGTTTGCGGCGATGTTGATGCAGATAGCGAGCCGCTTCGGCCAGCTTTTTGTCGGTGAAGTTCAGGCCCGCGAAGTGGCGGGCGTTGGTGTCATCTTTCAGCCCCACATAGACCGCATCCGCGCCATTCTCGACGGCGGTGCGCACTGCGGGCAGGTTGCCTGCCGGGCAGAGCAGTTCCATAGGTGTTCCTCTCAACATGCAGATGGGCGTAGAGTCTAGGCATCTGCTCCGGGAGGCGTATTGATTTGGGGCAGTGAATTTCCCGTTCCTCCCCACCGGCGCAGCTTTTTTTTCCTCCCGGGAGCGCGATTTTTATTGATCCCGGATGAGGTGTGCCGAAACGGATATGGCAATATACGTAAAATTTTCTGAAGGGAGGGAAGAAAGTGTTAGAGCGGATTCATGCCCATTTTGTAAAAAAGGCTCCGGAAATCTTAGGTTTACCCGTGGCGCTTACCCCATTCCCGGTTAAGAAGCGGCTTCTGCAACAACTCTTAAACTGGCAATTTCGTCATGCTTTAGCTGAAGGTGAGTTAGACTTTCTGGAAGGTCGCCTGCTGGGTATCGGGATTGCCGATCTCAATCTGCAATGGACTACCACACTGCAGGACGGCCGGCTGGTGGTATTGCAACAGTCCGAAGCGGATGTCTGGTTTCGGGGCAATGCCAATGATTTGTTGCTGGTGGCAGCACGTAAAGCAGATCCCGACATGCTTTTCTTTCAACGCCGTCTGGTGATTGAAGGGGACACTGAACTGGGACTTGAGGTGAAGAACGTAATGGATGCTATTGAACCCGAGGCTATGCCCACCGCGTTACGCACGGCAATTCAGCAGATGGCGGCCTTTGTCGACGCCGGGATGAAACAGGACGCGAGGGCCGGACAGGCACGCGCAGGTGCTCTATGTTGATCCGTAGCGAAATTGGCGTGGATGCCGCAGGCATCGACACGCTGCTCAGACGCTGTTTCACGTCGCCCGCCGAGGCGGAACTGACGCAGTCGCTGCGCGAAGATGGCCTGTTAACCTTAGGCGTGGTCGCCACTGATGATGAGGGACAGGTGCTGGGTTATGCTGCATTCAGTCCGGTCAGCGTTAAAGGTGAAGATCGTGGCTGGGTGGCGCTGGCTCCGCTGGCGGTGGATGAGACGCTACGCGGCCAGGGCATTGCCAGCAAACTGATTTATGAAGGGCTGGATACCCTCAACGAGTTCGGTTACAGCGCAGTAGTGGTGCTGGGCGATCCGGCGTTCTTCAGCCGCTTTGGCTTTGAACCGGCGGCCCGCGTCGGCCTGCACAGCCGCTGGCCGGACAGCGGCGCGACGTTCCAGGTTTATCGCCTGGCAGAAGCGGCTTTTGAGGGCGCAGACGGGGAGATCGACTTCGCCGAGCCCTTTAATCGCCTGCTATAATACCCAGCCAGCACTCCAGGCTGACCGGCTGACCCGCCACTAACTGCAGTTTCTGCTGACGGGTCAGCTGCTTGACCTGATACTCCAGTCTGGAGGCGCTGGCACGGTCACCTGCATCACAGTGAAACACCAGCTCAAGCGGACCTTTGCCGCGCAACGCACGGGCGCCGCGGCCGTTCTGGTGTTGATCAAACCGGCGCATCACATCCGTGGTGATGCCGGTGTACAGGCTCCCTTTCGCCGTACGGACGATGTAGAGTTGCCACTGCTGACTCATCGCAATCATTTCCCAAAAAAAGGTGCCGGGCAGTGTAGCGCGCTTCACGCTCCGGTGCATCGCCAGGAGTTTACCTTGTCCGATCACGCCCATCTGGTTCGCTACCTCCGAAAGCAACATGTGCTTTCTCTCTGTTCTGCCGCCGACGATCAACTCTGGTGCGCTAACTGCTACTACGTCTTCGATGACGCGCGTATGGTGTTCTGGATTATGACTGAGCCCGACACCCGTCACGGGGCGTTGATGCTGAAGAATCCGCAGATCGCGGGCACCGTTAATGGCCAGCCCAGAAGCGTGCTGCTGATAAAAGGGGTGCAGTATCGTGGCCGGATTCTGCGGCTGGAGGAGGAGGCGGAGAAGGCCGCCAGAGCCGCCTATCAGAAACGGTTTCCGGTGTCGCGCAAAGTCTCAGCACCGCTGTGGGAGATTCAGCTTGATGAGGTAAAGATGACCGATAATGCGCTGGGATTTGGCAGGAAGATTAGCTGGCAGCGGGAAAGCTGAAACGCCCTTTTCAGCGAAAAGGGCGCAACGGATTTACAGCGCTTCGAGGATACGCAGAGATTCGCGATTGAAGGCAGATAAATCGGCCGGGGTGCGGCTGGTCACCAGCTTATCGCCGTCAACCACCACTTCCTTATCATGGAAGTCGGCACCGGCGTTGATCAGGTCGATGGCAACGGCTTTTACGGTGGTCATCTTGCGACCACGCACGCCGTTGGCGCTGATCAGCAGCTGAGGTCCGTGGCAGATAGCAAAGATAGGCTTGCCGCTGGCGACGAACTCTTTAGTAAAGGCGACAAAACGGTCATCGCCACGCAGCGAATCCGGCGAGTGACCGCCCGGCAGCAGCAGCGCATCAAATTCAGCCGGGCTGACGTCGTCAATACTGCGGTCGATGGTCACTTCGGCTTCGCCTTTTTTGCCTTTTACGACATTTCCGGCCTGGTTCTCAATGGTCACTACCTCAAACCCGGCGCGTTTGTAGACCTCAGCAGGTGACGTAAATTCTGAGTCTTCAAATTCATCGGTAATCAAAACCGCAACTTTCTTGCTCATTTTGTTTCCTCCTTAAAGCAGTGGAGCGCGAGGCGCGCTTTCCGGATCAGGATTTAAGCCTGGCCGCTATGGGCGAGAACGCAAGCCAGACCGTTAAGATCAGCTATCTTTTAAGCTGTCAGCAGTGAAATAAGGATGAATCTGAGATGAATCGCGTATTACTGACCGGAGCCACCGGCTTAGTCGGGTCGCATCTGCTGCGCTTACTGATTGAGGATCCGCGCGTCGATGAGATCATCGCGCCAACCCGTCGTCCGCTGCCTGTCCTGCGTAAGGTGGTCAACCCGGTGGAGGCCGATCTGACCGATGTGCTCGGGCCGCTGAACTGTTCGCTGGATACGGTGTTCTGCTGTCTGGGCACCACGCGCCGGCAGGCGGGTAGCAAAGCGGCGTTTATTCACGTCGATTACACCCTGGTGGTGGACAGCGGATTAAGCGGACTGCGGCTGGGGGCAAAACAGATGCTGGTGGTGAGCGCGCACGGTGCCAGCCGTCACTCACCTTTTTTATACAGTCGCGTGAAAGGCGAAATGGAAAACGCATTGCGCCATCAGGGCTGGCCGCACCTGACGCTGGTACGGCCTTCGTTACTGCTGGGCGATCGGGCGCAGACGCGTCCGGGGGAACGCCTGATGGCCCCGCTCTTTTCTCTGCTGCCGGGTCACTGGCGGGCGGTGAGCGCACGGGACGTGGCCCGCTGTCTGCATCAGCAGGCGTTCACGCCGGCGGGCGAAAGCGTCACTATCATTGAGTCGGGCGACATCCCGCGTCACTCAGCGTAGCTGCCAGAGGATCTGATTGCGGCTGCCGCGCCAGGGCAGCGAGGCATCCTTCTCCTCTTCGACGAAACGGCCATCAATCAGCACGTCGAGATAGATCAGCACGGCGCGCTGCGCGGCATTCAGCTCCTGCATCCGGTAACCGGTCCAGAGCCAGATATCTTTATCGGGACAGCTCTGGCGCACCCGCTTCACCAGACGGCGAATGTGCGGCACGTTGTGCGGATGCAGCGGATCGCCGCCGCTCAGCGACAATCCCTGACGCGGAATGCGCGTGTCCTGCAAATCCGCCAGCAGCTGCTCCTCCATGGCCAGCGTGAAAGGCACGCCCGAGTCGATTCGCCAGGTACTCTGGTTGTAGCAGCCGCGGCACTGATGTTCACAACCGGCGACAAACAGCGTGCAGCGGGTGCCGGGGCCATTCACGATATCCACATCGTAGTAGCGATGGATATGCATCATCCCAGCGGTCCTTCTGTCAGATGTTTCACCCGGCGCTGCACTTCCTGCTGTTTTCCGGCGTTAAAGGGCCGCGCATCCGGGCTGCCGAGGTAGCCGCAGACCCGCCGGGTGACGGAGACGCGCGCCGGATCGTGATTGCCGCACTGCGGGCAGGTAAAGCCGCGGCTGCTACAGGTAAACTCGCCGTTGAAGCCGCAGTCGTAACACTCATCAATCGGGGTGTTGGTGCCGTAGTAGGGCACGCGGTCGTAGCTGTAGTCCCAGACATCCTCCAGCGCCCTGAGGTTATGCTGCACGTTCGGGTATTCGCCGTAGCAGATGAATCCGCCATTTGCCAGCGGGGGATAGGGCGCTTCAAAATCAATTTTATCGTAGGGGTTCACCTTCTTCTCAACGTCGAGATGGAAGCTGTTGGTATAGTAGCCCTTATCCGTCACGCCCGTCACCAGACCAAACTGTGCCGCGTCCAGACGGCAGAAGCGATCACAGAGATTCTCGCTCGGCGTACTGTAGAGGCTGAAGCCGTAATGGGTTTCGGCTTTCCAGCGATCGGTGGCAGCGCGCAGATAGGCGATGATCTCCACCCCTTTGGCGCGCAGCGCCGCGTCATCATAGGGGTGCTTCTGGCCGCCGCTGAGGGCATTCAGGGTTTCATGCAGGCCGATATAGCCCAGCGACAGGGAGGCGCGGCCATTGCGGAAAATCGGCCCCACCTCATCATCGGCGTTGAGCCGGACACCGCAGGCCCCTTCCATGTAAAGGATGGGGGCCACGCGCGCTTTGGTTTTTTCCAGCCGCGCCACCCGCGTCATCAGCGCTCGCTTCGCCAGCAGCAGACGCGCATCCAGCAGTTGCCAGAAGCGCGCTTCATCGCCGCCCGCTTCCAGCGCGATGCGCGGCAGGTTGAGGCTGATCACCCCGATATTGTTGCGGCCCTCATGGATCTCTTCGCCGTTCTCTTCGTAGACGCCAAGAAAACTGCGGCAGCCCATCGGGGTTTTAAACGAGCCGGTGACTTTAACGACCTGGTCATAGTTGAGGATGTCGGGATACATCCGCTTGCTGGCGCACGCCAGCGCCAGCTGTTTGATGTCATAGTTAACGTCGCCTGCACGGCGGTTAACGCCTTCGCGAATGGTGAACACCAGTTTGGGAAAGACGGCGGTTTTACGGTTTTTACCGAGTCCGGCCAGGCGGTTGCGCAGAATCGACTGCTGGACCAGGCGGGCTGCCCAGTCCGTTCCCAGACCAAAACCAAAGGTGACAAACGGGGTCTGTCCGTTGGCGGTGTGCAGGGTATTGACCTCATACTCCAGCGACTGAAAGGCGTCATAGCACTCTTTGTCGGTGCGCTGGCGCGCATACGCTTCTGCCTGCGGGATCTGCCACTGTTCCGCGATCGCCAGATGCCGGGCATAGCTCTGCTCAACAAACGGTGCCAGCACCTCATCGATGCGATTGATGGTGGTGCCGCCGTAAATGTGGCTGGCGACCTGCGCGATGATCTGTGCCGTCACGGCGGTGGCGGTGGCGATCGATTTGGGCGGCTCGATCTCGGCATTGCCCATTTTGAAACCGTTGGTCAGCATGCCTTTGAGATCGATCAGCATGCAGTTGAACATCGGAAAGAAGGGGGAGTAGTCGAGATCGTGGTAGTGGATCTCGCCGCGCTCGTGCGCCAGCACCACATCGCGCGGCAGGATCTGCTGCTGCGCATAGTGCTTCGCCACGATCCCGGCCAGCAGGTCGCGCTGCGTCGGGATCACTTTGCTGTCTTTATTGGCATTCTCATTCAGCAGCGCGGCGTTGGTCTGATCGACCAGCCCGCGAATGGCGTGATGCAACTGGCTCTGACGATCGCGGGCCACATCGCGATCGTGACGGTATTCAATATAGGCGCGAGCCAGTTGCGGCCAGGGGCCCGCCATCAGCGTCTCTTCAACCGCGCACTGAATCTCAGCGATATCCACTTCCGGACGATTGGCCAGCTGCGCCGCGACGCGCTCAGCGACCTGCGCGCACCAGGCGCTGTCATCGACCTTTACAGCCCGTGCCGCCGCCATGACTGCATGCTCAATACGCTGCGCATCGAAGCCTGTCCGGCACCCATCACGCTTGATTACCACCGTCGCCATTTCTCTCTCCATGAACCACATATTGGGGTTATGAGGATTCTATTCCCTACATGTAGTGATTTCTGGAAATTAATGCGCGCGCTTTTGACCTGAAACAAAGAAGGCTCAACATGGTGGATCGTGCTGGCGGGTGGAAAAAGGGCCGGCAGGTTGCCGTCAGGTGCGGGGGAACGGCGGGCAGCGCGGATGCGCCGGACCCGCCGCCGTGACGTCAGGCGGGGCCGCTTACCGAATGGCGGCGCACCAGCGTCGGGCTGAACATATGAGTGACGTCCGGCAGCGGCTGGTCGTTGGCCAGTGCCAGCGCCAGCTGAGCCGCCTGCTGCGCCATGGTGACAATCGGATAGCGCACGGTAGTGAGGCGGGGACGCACATAGCGCGACACCAGCACATCATCGAAGCCAATCAGCGACATCTCTTCCGGCACGCGCACGCCGTTGTCGCTCAGCACCGCCAGCGCGCCTGCCGCCATGGAGTCGTTGTAGCAGGCGACGGCGGTAAAGTTCCTGCCGCGCCCTAACAGTTCCGTCATCGCCTGCTCACCGCCCACCTCATCCGGTTCGCCCCAGGTGACCAGCCGATCGCTGCAGGGCAGGCCATGCTCCTTCAGTGCATCGTAGTAGCCCTGCAGGCGATCTTCGGCATCAGAGATGGTGTGGGTTGAACAGATAAAAGCGATATTCTGGTGGCCAAGCTGGATGAGATGACGGGTCGCCAGCCAGGCGCCGTAGCGATCGTCGAGCGCAATACAGCGCTTTTCAAAGCCTTTTATCAGCCGGTTCAGCAGCACCATACCGGGCACCTGCTTCATCAGCACTTCCAGCTCCGCATCGGGAATTTTCTTCGCGTGAACCACCAGCGCCGCACAGCGGTGGCGCATCAGCTGTTCAATCGCCTGCCGCTCTTTTTGCTCATTATGGTAACCGTTACCAATCAGCAGAAAGTTACCGGTGTCGCCTGCGACCTCATCCACGGCTTTCACCATGGCGCCAAAAAAGGGGTCGGAGACGTCGCCCACAATCAGACCCAGCGTTTCGGTCGATTGCTGCGCCAGCGCGCGTGCGTTGGCATTCGGGTGATACTGAAGCTGCTCCATCGCCTGGCCTACGGCCTGTCGGGAGCTGTCGCTGGCTTTGGGAGAATTATTGATTACACGGGAGACTGTGGCGACAGAAACGCCAGCCAGTCGCGCAACATCCTTTATGGTAGCCATGCGTTGACCTGTCCGGGGGAAAACGTTTACACATCGCATCAGTGTTACGGAAAAGGGCAGACACATCAACCCGACAGAATGCCAGCGTCGTCGCAAAAAGGGGCAAAATCGGACCCGCAGGCCCTTCTTCTGCTGAGAGGCCGCCCCATGTTATGCTCCCTGTCCCCCCTGGCTACCGTGAAAAACAACGATGAAAAACAAAGTGCCACACCTGGCGCACTGGGGCGCCTTTACCGCCGTCACTGAAAACGATCGCCTGACGGGCTGCGAACCTTTCTTCGCCGATGCCGATCCGTCACCGATGATCCACACCATTCCAGAACTGGTCTATTCCGACAAACGCATCCGTCAGCCGATGGTGCGGCGCTCGTGGCTGAAGTCACGCGAAAACAGCGACCGCACGCTGCGAGGCCGCGAAGACTTTGTTGCCGTTGACTGGGAGACCGCGCTGGACCTGGTGGCGGAAGAGAATCGCCGCGTCCGTGAGCGCTACGGTGCCTCAGGCATTTTCAACGGCTCCTACGGCTGGTCATCGGCCGGTCGTGTGAATCACGCCCGCACCCTGGTGCGCCGCTTCTATTTTCAGGGCGGCGGCGGCGTCGATCAGCAGGGCAACTACAGCTGGGGGGCCGCGCAGTTCTTTCTGCCCTACGTGATTGGCACTTACATGCCGCTGACCGGCCGCGTGACCGAATGGCCGCAGGTGGTCGAACATGCTGAGATTTTTGTCGCGTTCGGTGGGCTGGCGCTGAAAAACGCCCAGGTCGCCTCCGGCGGGGCGGGGCAGCACAGCCTGAAACCGGCGCTGCAGCAGCTGGCGGCCAGAGGCACGCCGGTGATTAACATCAGTCCGATGCGCGATGACTGCCCGGAATTTGTGAACGCCGAGTGGATTCCGATTCGCCCGAACACCGACGTAGCACTGATGCTGGCGCTGGGGTATGAGATCAACCAGCGTGGCGCAGTGGATGAGGCGTTTCTCGCCAGCCACTGCACCGGCTGGCCGCAGCTGCGTGCCTATCTGCTGGGCGAGACGGATGGCGTGGCGAAAACCGCCGGCTGGGCCAGCCGCATTACCGGCATTCCGGCCGATCGTATTGTGCAGCTGGCCCAGCAGCTGATCGGCAGGCGCAGCTTTATAACCTGCGCCTATTCGGTTCAGCGCGCCCATCGCGGCGAGCAGCCATACTGGATGATGATTGCGCTGTCGTCGATGCTTGGTCAGCCGGGTCTGCCGGGGGCCGGTTTCTCATTTGGTCATGGCTCAATGAACAGCGTCGGTAACCCGCGTCAGGAGGGGCCTGCCCCGATGATGAGCACCGGGCCTAATCCGTCCGGGCTGTCGATTCCGGTAGCACGGATCAGCGATATGCTGCTCAATCCCGGTCAGCCTTACTGTTTTCAGGGTGAGACGCTGCACTATCCCGACATTCACATGGTGCACTGGGCGGGGGGCAATCCTTTCCACCATCACCAGCAGCTGAACCGGCTGGTCGAAGGCTGGCAACGGCCAGACACGGTGGTGGTGCAGGATATTGTCTGGACCCCCGCTGCGCAGATGGCGGACATCGTCCTGCCCGTGACCACCACGCTGGAGCGCAACGACATCGGCGGCTCGTCACGCGACCGCTTTGTGCTGGCAATGCATCAGGCGATTAAACCGCAGCATCAGGCGCGCAACGACTTCGATATCTTCGCTGACCTGGCGGAGCGCCTGGGCTACCGCGACACCTTCACCGAAGGGCGCAACGAGATGCAGTGGATTGCGCATCTCTATCAGCAGTGCGCCACGGCACATCAGCGTAAAGGGATCGATTTTCCGGAATTTGATGAGTTCTGGCAGCGCGGATTTGTGGAAATCCCCGAAGGCGGCAAGCCTTATCAGTTTATGGAGGATTTCCGTGCCGATCCGCAGGCGAATCCGATTAAAACGGCCAGTGGCAAAATCGAGCTCTTCAGCCAGACCATTGCGGATTATCAGCTGGACGATTTCGCCGGGCATCCGGAGTGGCGTGAGCCGCAGGAGTGGCTGGGATCGCCGGTCAGCCGCGACTATCCGCTGCACATGATCTCCATTCAGCCTGCCGACCGGCTGCACAGTCAGCTGGACGCCACCGAGACGGTGCAGGGGAATAAAACCGCCGGCCACGAAACGCTTTACATGCATCCGCAGGATGCGGCGGCACGCGGGCTGGCAGAGGGCGATGAGATCGAGGTGAGCAACGCTCGCGGGGTGATACTGGCGGGTGTGCGGATCACCGACGGGGTCACGCCGGGTGTGGTGATCATCGCCACCGGGGCCTGGTTTGATCCCGGTTTCGGCCAGGCGTGGCGGCCTTACGATCGCGCAGGGAACCCTAACGTCCTCACGCTCGACATCGGCACCTCGTCGCTGACCCAGGGGCCAAATGCCATGAGCTGCCTGGTAGAAATCAAAAAACATCAGGATTGCAGAATAGCGTAAAGATCTCATGGCTGGTTACATTTTGCCGGTAACTGTTGCGTTTGAGTGATGGCAGCCGATCAATCGCCCTTGCTACAGTCAGGGTCCCAGAGGTATTGATGGGTGAACATCAATAGAGTTTCTTGATTACACCAACCTGCGCAGATGCGCAGGTTTTTTTTTGCCGCCAACCGGTGTCTGATAACGAACTGATACACAGTTTTCCTGTTATCCGGACCGCGCTTTCTTTATAACTGCTGGCTTAGCCCCTTTTCTTCATTTTGCGCAGCGGAACGCCATGCCCCGGATTAAAAAACTACTGGGAAAAGACCAGATAAAAGCCCCCTTTAACCCTTTTCGATTTCGGCTGATCTGCCTGGGTGTCGTGACCTGTCTGGTGGTGCTGCTGGCGCGCGTCGCGGATCTGCAGTTCCTGAATCAGCCGATGCTGGAGCACGAAGCGGATCAGCGATCGCTACGAACCGTCACGCTGCCCACCAGCCGCGGCACCCTGCTGGATCGTAACGGCGAAGCTCTGGCGCTCAGCGTGCCGTCGCGCGATGTGATCGCCGATCCGCAGCGCGTGCTGGAGAGCAACCCCGATTTTACCAGTGCCAAATGGGCCTATCTTGCCGCGGCGCTGAACACCCGTCCCGAAGTGCTGGCCGCGCAGATCACCGCCAACCCGAAACGCCGCTTTCTCTACCTGGGGCGCAAAATCGAACTGGGGATCGCCAAAGATATTAAAGAGCTGAAGCTGAAGGGGATCAGCGAAGTCTATGATGACAGCCGCTTCTATCCGATGAGCGAAGCCTCTGCGCCACTGATCGGCATCGTCGGGGCCGATAACGTCGGTCTGAACGGGCTGGAAAAAGGCTTTGATAAGGTGCTGCAGGGCGAGCCGGGCAAAGAGGTCTATCGCCAGGATGCGGCGGGCAACATTATCTCAATGATTAACTATCAGCCGCCAACGCAGCCGCCAACGGTGCAGCTCAGCATCGACAAATACGATCAGTACACCCTCTACAGCAAACTGCGCGACGGTGTGCTGCTTAACAAGGCGGATTCCGGCGCCGCCGTGCTGGTGAAGATCGACACCGGCGAGATTCTGGCGATGGCCTCCTATCCGTCGTTCAACCCCAACAACTATGAAGGGGCCACGCCGGCGCAGATGCGTAACTCGGCCATCAACGACAGCTATGAACCGGGGTCGACCGTCAAGCCGTTAGTGGTTATGGAGGCGCTGGAGCGCCATCTGGTGCGGCCCGACTCGGTGATCGACACCACGCCATATCGGGTTAACGGGCACCTGATCCGCGACGTCGGCCACTGGCCGCGCCTGACCATGACCGGCATCCTGCAGAAGTCGAGTGACATCGGCGTCTCGCATATGGCGCTGGCGATGCCCGCCGAAGCGCTGGTCAACACCTACCATGCATTCGGACTGGGTAAACCGACCGGCTTAGGCCTGACCGGCGAAAGCGTGGGCTACTTCCCGCTGCATCGCGCCCGCTGGGCCGATATCGAACGCGCCACCTTCTCGTTCGGGTATGGTCTGCGCGTCACGCCGCTGCAGATTGCCCGTGAATATGCCACGCTCGGCTCCTATGGCGTCTACCGTCCGCTGTCGATCACCCGCGTGACGCCGCCGGTACTGGGCAGGCAGGTCGCGAATCCGGAAACGGTAAAAGAGGTGGTGCATATGCTGGAGAGCGACGTGCTGCCGGGCGGCACCGGCGTGAAGGCGGCGGTACCAGGCTACCGGCTGGCAACCAAAACCGGTACGGCGGAAAAGATGGGCAGCAGCGGCAAATATGATGGCGGCTACGTCAACTACACCGCCGGTCTCGCGCCCGCCAGTCATCCTGAAGTGGCGCTGGTGGTGATGATTAACCATCCGACAGCGGGCGATCACTTCGGTGGCTCGGTGGCCGCGCCGGTGTTCGGCAACATCATGGGGCCGGTGCTGAAGCACATGAACATCGCACCGGACGCGATCTACAGCAAGCCAGTCACCGGCGCTTCAGATAAATCTTAGATAAATCAGAGTGTAAGCGCGGGGTGGCTAATTTTCACACCTCGTTGCACTTCCCCGAATTCGGTTGCGTTTTCACGCTGTCACCGCAGGGCAAATCAGTGCGACGATAGCGATCCCAGAGGTATTGATGGGTGTGAAAACAACACCGCTTCGGCAGTGAGACCCTGTTATTACACCAACCCACGCAGAAGCGTGGGTTTTTTTTTGCCTGCCCGGCTTGCCCCTGACGGATGCGTTCAGACACGCAGTGGGCCGCCCTCGGCGGTGGCTGGCAGGCCCCCTGATGCGGTGTCGGTGCGGCGATAATTCTGTTGTCGAACTGTCTTAAATCCTGCATCGTGAGGGCCTCTTTTTTCCCCGATGCTAAGGAGCCGGCATGGTTTTCACACTCTTGCGCCTCATCTTCCGCCTGTTATGGCGGGTCGAACTGCGTGGCGACGTCGCCGAACTGCATAAACAGAAGGTATTGATCACGCCGAACCATATGTCGTTTCTCGACGGCATATTGCTGGCGCTATTTTTGCCGGTCAGACCGGTCTTCGCCATCTACTCGACCATCGGTGAAAGCTGGTTTATGCGCCTGGTCAGGCCGTTTATCGACTTTGTGCCGCTGGACCCGACCCGGCCGATGGCGCTGAAGCAGCTGGTGCGGCTGATCGACAGTGGCCGTCCGGTGGTGATCTTCCCGGAAGGGCGGATTACCGTCACCGGCTCGCTGATGAAGATCTACAGCGGGGCGGGCTTTGTCGCGGCCCGCTCGGGTGCGAACGTGGTGCCGATGCGGATTGAAGGCGCAGAGTTCACGCCGTTTGGTCGCCTGGCGGGCGTGTTTAAACGCCGCCTGTTCCCGCGCATCACCCTCTCTGTGCTGCCCGCCACCCGCATTCCGATGCCGGAGGCGAAACGGGCGCGCGACCGGCGTATGCTGGCCGGGGAGCATCTGCACCATATCATGATGGAAGCGCGCATGGCGGTGCGTCCGCGTGAAACCCTGTTTGAGGCGCTGCTCTCCGCCCGGACCCGCTACGGCGCGTTTAAGCGCTGCATCGAAGATGTCAGTTTCAAACCTGACAGCTACAACGGACTGCTGAAAAAGTCGCTGGGCGTGGGCCGGATTCTGGAGCGCTACAGTCAGCCGCGTGAAGTAGTCGGGCTGCTGCTGCCGAATACCACCGTGACGGCCGCGGCGATTTTCGGTGCCTCACTGCGTGGTCGCGTTCCGGCGATGCTTAACTACACCGCAGGCGTGAACGGCATGCGGGCGGCGCTGACCGCCGCGCAGATTAAAACGGTCTTCACCTCACGGCAGTTCCTGGAGAAAGGCAACCTGTGGCATCTGCCGCAGGGGCTCGGTGAGGTGCAGTGGATCTATCTGGAAGATCTGAAAGAGACGGTGACCGCGAAAGATAAACTCTGGATCGTCGCGCACCTGCTGATGCCGCGCCGCGCCCAGCTGCCGCAGCAGCCGGAAGATGCCGCCATGGTGCTGTTTACCTCCGGCTCGGAAGGCAATCCCAAAGGGGTGGTGCATTCGCATAAAAGCCTGCTGGCGAACGTCGAACAGATCCGCACCGTGGCGGACTTCACGCCGCGCGATCGCTTTATGTCGGCGCTGCCGCTGTTTCATGCCTTTGGCCTGACCGTCGGCCTGTTTACGCCGCTGATGACCGGCGCGCAGGTCTTTCTCTACCCCAGCCCGCTGCACTATCGCATCGTGCCGGAGCTGGTCTATGACCGCAACTGCACCGTGCTGTTTGGCACCTCCACCTTCCTGGGCAACTATGCGCGCTTTGCCGCGCCGTATGATTTTGCCCGCCTGCGCTATGTGGTGGCGGGGGCCGAGAAGCTGCAGGAGAACACCCGCCAGCTCTATATGGAGAAGTACGGTATCCGCATCCTTGAAGGCTATGGCGTCACTGAGTGTGCGCCGGTGGTCGCCATCAACGTGCCGATGGCGGCGAAGGCGCACACCGTGGGACGCATTCTGCCGGGCATGGATTCACGGCTGATGTCGGTGCCGGGCATCGAGAACGGCGGACGCCTGCAGCTACGCGGGCCGAACGTGATGAAGGGCTATCTGCGCGTCGAAAACCCTGGCGTACTGGAAGCACCGGTCGCCGACGATGGTGAAGGCAACAGGGAAGCGGGCTGGTACGACACCGGTGATATCGTCAGCTTCGATGAAGGCGGCTTCTGCCAGATTCAGGGGCGTGCCAAACGGTTTGCCAAGATTGCCGGTGAGATGGTGTCGCTGGAGATCGTCGAGCAGATCGCCCTGAAGGCGTCGCCGGACAAACAGCACGCCGCCTCACTGCGTCCCGATGGGCAGCGCGGCGAAGCGCTGGTACTCTTCACCACCGACGCTGAACTGGCGCGCGACACGCTGCAGAAAGCGGCACGCGAGCTGGGCGCGCCGGATCTGGCGCTGCCGCGCGACATCCGGGTGGTGAAACAGCTGCCGCAGCTCGGCAGCGGGAAACCTGACTATGTGACGCTGAAAAAGATGGCGGAAGAGGAGCAGACATGAGCCCTGATCGCACTGCACCACTGATGTCACGCGGCATGATCGCCGTGATTGTCGCCCAGTTCTTTTCCGCCTTTGGCGATAACGCGCTGCTGTTTGCCACGCTGGCGCTGCTGAAAAGCCAGTTCTATCCCGACTGGAGCCAGCCGATCCTGCAGATGCTCTTTGTCGCGGCCTACATTCTGCTGGCGCCTTTTGTCGGTCAGGTGGCGGACAGCATGGCAAAAGGGCGGGTGATGATGCTCGCCAACAGCCTGAAGCTGCTGGGGGCGCTGACCATCTGCTTCGGCTTCAATCCGTTCATCGGCTATACCCTGGTCGGCGCGGGGGCGGCCGCCTATTCTCCGGCCAAATATGGCATCCTGGGTGAGATTACCCACGGCGAGAAGCTGGTGAAAGCCAACGGGCTGATGGAGGGCTCGACCATCGCCGCCATTCTGCTCGGCTCGGTGGCGGGCGGAATGCTGGCGGACTGGCATCTGCTGGCGGCGCTGGGGATCTGTGCGCTCACCTACGGCATTGCGGTCGCTGCGAACCTCTTTATCCCGAAACTGCAGGCGGCGCGGCCAGGCCAGAGCTGGCGGCCGGGCGTCATGGTGCGCCGCTTTTTCGATGCCGTTGGGCTGCTGTGGCGCGACGCAGAGACGCGCTTCTCGCTGCTGGGCACCAGCCTCTTCTGGGGCGCGGGCGTGACATTGCGTTTCCTGCTGGTGCTGTGGGTGCCGGTGGCGCTGGGCATCAGCGATAACACCACCCCCACCACCCTGAATGCCATGGTGGCGATCGGGATTGTGCTGGGGGCGGCGGCGGCGGCGAAGCTGGTGACGCTGGAGACGGTACGCCGCTGCATGCCCGCGGGCGTCCTGATTGGCGTGATGGTCGTCTTCTTCTCGCTGCAGCATTCGCTGGTCAGCGCCTATCTCCTGCTGATGCTGATTGGCGCGCTGGGCGGTTTCTTTGTGGTGCCGCTGAACGCGCTGTTGCAGGCGCGGGGCAAAGAGAGCGTCGGTTCCGGCAACGCGATCGCGGTGCAGAATCTTGGTGAGAACAGCGCGATGCTGGTGATGCTGGGGCTCTATACGCTGGCGATAAAGGCGGGGGCGCCTGCTGTCGCAACGGGCGTCGGGTTTGGCGTGCTGTTTGCGCTGGCGATAGCCGTACTGTGGCTGTGGCGACCGGCTAAGCGCTAAGCGCGTCACCACCTCTCTCCGGCCTGCGCGGCGGAGAGAGGCGGATGGACGAATCAGCGACGGACCGCGATCGCTTCGATTTCAATCTTCACATCTTTTGGCAGACGCGCCACTTCGACACAGGAACGCGCCGGGAAATGTGCGTCATGCTCGGTGAAAAACGCCTCGTAGGTGGCGTTGACCGTGGCAAAATCATTCAGGTCCTTCACGAACACCGTAGTCTTCACGATATCGCCCACTTTCAGACCCGCCGCTTCCACAATCGCCTTCACATTCTCCAGCGACTGACGCGCCTGTGCGGCAATGTCATCCGCCACCTGGCCGGTCACCGGATCGACCGGGATCTGACCTGAGGTGATGATCATGCTGCCCAGATCGACACCCTGAACATAGGGACCGATCGCGGCAGGGGCTTTCTCAGTACTGATTTCACGGGACATCATGGCTCCTTTAATTATGTCGTCAGGCGGCGGTGCCGCCGGTGTTGCCCATTATAAGGTCGGACAGGGCGATTACCAGTGACCCAGCACCACGTGGCGGGCGAACTCTTTTTCGCAATATTTGCATTTGAGATGCACATCGTCGGCGCGCTGCTTCACGGCAAAACTGGAAAAGACCGGCTCGCTGCGGCTGATGCAGTTGCTGTTGGGACAGGTCAGCACCCGCTCGATGCGATCCGGCAGCGTCGGGGCGATCTTGGCCACCACTTCATAGTCGTCGATGCGGTTAACCGTGGCATCGGGCGCATAGACCGCCAGCTGATTGATCTGATCGTCGGTGAGAAAGGTGTTTTCAATCTTGATCAGATCTTTGCGGCCCATCTCGCCCGACGGCAGATTCAGGCCGATGGTGATGCGCTGGTCGGTTTCGGTCAGCCGGAACAGAGAGAGCAGCTTAAAGCCGATCTGTGCCGGAATGTGGTCGATGACCGTGCCGCGTTTGATCGCTTCGACCTGCAATTTGTTGTCCTGCTTCATGATGAGATCTCCTTACAGGGCGAGTTCGCTGTTTAAAACCAGTGCCAGCAGAGCCTGGCGTGCATAGATGCCGTTACCCGCCTGCTGGAAATACCAGGCGTAAGGGGTGCTGTCGACATCGGTGGTGATTTCGTCGATGCGCGGCAGCGGGTGCAGCACTTTCATGTTGTCACGCGCCGTGGCGAGATCGGCGGCGCGGAGGATGAACTGCGCTTTGACGTTGGCATATTCAGACGGATCGAGCCGCTCTTTCTGCACCCGCGTCATGTAAAGAATATCGAGCTGCGGCATGACCTCTTCAAAGCTGTCGTGACGTGACCAGGGGATACTCTTCTCATCCAGCATGTCGGTGATATAGGCGGGCATCGCCAGCGCATCGGGCGCGATAAAGAAGAAGCGGTTGCCATCGAACTTCGCCAGCGCCTGGGTCAGGGAGTGTACGGTGCGACCATATTTCAGATCCCCCACCATCGCCACGTTCAGGTTATTCAGGCGGCTCTGGGTCTCCTGGATGGTGAAGAGGTCGAGCAGGGTCTGGGTCGGATGCTGGTTGGCCCCGTCACCGGCGTTCAGAATCGGGATGCCGCCGGAAAATTCCGTCGCCAGCCGCGCCGCGCCCTCCTGCGGATGACGCATCACAATCGCATCCACATAGGTGCCGATGACGGAAATGGTGTCGGCTAGGGTTTCGCCTTTTTTGCCCAGTGACGTGTTGCTGCCGTCTGCAAAGCCCACCGCTGATGCCCCCAGACGGTGAATGGCGGTTTCAAACGACAGGCGGGTGCGGGTCGAGGCCTCAAAGAAGCAGCTGGCAATCACCTTGTGCTTCAGCAGTTCCGGCTGCGGATGGGCTTTCAGCTGAGCGGCGGTGTGCAGCGCCAGCTCCAGCTCTTCACGACTGAGGTCGTTAATTGAAATGATGTGCTTGCGGTATAGCGGGTTAGCCATAACTCTCTCCTCTGCGCGGCCGGATTGCGGACAAAAAAAAGCCCCTGCTTAAGGGGCTTTTTTATGATCGGGTTGATGACCGAAAGAAACAGCAGCACCGCCTGCGGTCAGGCGTGATGGCGCGTCAAATTGTCCGCTGTGCTGTCGCATATTTCCTCCGGCAAATTGGGGCGCATTATACCCGTTCGCGGTGGCGCAGCAAGGGAAAACGTTTGCGCTGAAGAGAGGGCCTGGGCGGCAGGCAGGCGGCAACCTGTGGCGTCAGCCCGCCTGCCGCCGGACGATCAGCGCTGGCCCAGCGTGGCCACCATCACCGCTTTGATGGTGTGCATCCGGTTCTCGGCCTGGTCGAAGACAATGCTGTGCGCCGACTCAAACACCTCGTTGCTCACCTCCATGCCGTTGGGCAGATCATACTGCTCTGCCATCTGCTGGCCCAATGTAGTCTGGTCGTCGTGGAAGGCGGGCAGGCAGTGCAGGAATTTCACCTGCGGGTTGCCGGTCAGATCGAGCATCGCGCGGTTAACCTGATAGTCACGCAGCAGGGCGATACGCTCGGCCCAGACCTCTTTGGCTTCGCCCATCGACACCCAGACATCGGTGTAGATGAAGTCTGCGCCTTTGACGCCGTCGGCAATATTGTCGGTGAGGGTGATCGTACCGCCGGTCTGACGGGCAACCTCACGGCACTCTGCCACCAGTTGCGCCTCGGGCCAGCAGCTTTCCGGGGCTACCAGGCGCAGATCCAGTCCGGTCAGCGCCGCGGCTTCCAGCATGGTGTTACCCATGTTGTTGCGTGCGTCACCGACATAGACCAGCGTCATGTCACTGAGTTTTTTACCCGGCAGGTGCTCCTGCATGGTCAGCAGGTCGGCCAGCAACTGGGTCGGGTGAAATTCGTCTGTCAGGCCGTTCCAGACCGGCACACCGGCATGTTCCGCCAGCGTTTCGACCAGCGCCTGACCGTAACCGCGATACTGGATGCCATCGTACATCCGGCCCAGCACCCGCGCCGTGTCGCGCATCGACTCTTTATGGCCGATCTGGCTGCCACTCGGGCCGAGATAAGTGACGTTAGCACCCTGATCGTAAGCGGCAACTTCGAAAGAGCATCGGGTACGGGTCGAGTCTTTTTCGAAGATGAGCGCGATGTTTTTGCCTTTCAGGTACTGCACTTCGCTGGCGCTTTTTTTCGCCCGTTTTAATTCAGCGGAAAGGGTAAGCAGGTGATCTATTTCGGCGGGGGTAAAATCCAGAAGCCTGAGGAAATGGCGCTGATACAGCTGACTCATACAACACTCCGGTAATCATTAAAGTGAATTAAAATTCAATCTAACCGTATGAATATGCATTTTCAAGAGCGGATGCCAATAAACTTGTCGTTTTGTGTAGTGGCGCGACAGGCAGTGTGGGAAAATAGCGGTTTATTGCCGAACTCAGAGAGGAACATCGTTATGGCATATGAAGCATTGCTGGAAGAGCAGCGTGAAGAGACGCGGCAGATTATCGAAGAACTGCTGGAGGATGGCAGCGATCCCGATGCGCTCTATACCATCGAGCACCATCTCTCATGCAATAATTTCGATTCGCTGGAAAAAGCGGCCGTTGACGCCTTTAAGCTGGGTTATGAAGTGACCGAGCCGGAAGAGCTGGAGCTGGAAGATGGCACGACCGTCATGTGCGTTGACATCCTCAGCGAGTCGGCGCTGAAAGCGGAACTGATCGATGTGCAGGTTGAGCAGCTGGTTAATCTGGTCGGTAAATACAACGTCGATTATGACGGCTGGGGCACCTATTTCGAAGATCCCGATGCCGAAGAGGAAGATGACGACGGCATCGACGATGAAGATGATGATGGTGTTCGCCACTAAGTCGCCCGGGCGGAGCCCTCTCCGCCTCTTACCTTCTCCTGTTCTGTTCTGACATCATGAATTACGCACCGCTACTCGAACCAATCTGTCAGTTCCTTCACTGCCGCACGCCGCAAGCCTGGATTGATGAGGCGCGCAAGCCGGAAAACCTGACCCTGCTGCTGACCGACCATCTGGTGTGCGAACTGAAAGCCGCGCAGACCGCGGTGTGGTTAATCCGTAAGTATGTGGCCGACAAGCCGAGCGGCGAGGCAATTCTCGCCTGGCTGAAACCCTATGAAGACTTCATCTTCCGCGAAGATGGCGACAGCGACTTTATCAATGCCCATAAAAATCTGACCAAACGCATCATCGTGCGCAATGCACTGCCCTGGGCCGATGAGCTGGTGGAAAAGATGGTGCTGCTGATTAAAGAGGAGCTGCATCACTTCTATCAGGTGTGGGAGATTATGCAGTCACGCGGGCTGGTCTATCAGAAGATCACCTCCAGCCGCTATGCCAAATCCCTGCTGCGGGAAGTGACTACTCATGAGCCGGAAACGCTGGTGGATAAGCTGATTTGCGGCGCTTACATTGAGGCGCGATCCTGCGAACGTTTTGCCAGTCTGGCTCCCTGGCTGGATGATGAGCTGGCGAAGTTCTATCTGTCGCTTCTCCGCTCCGAGGCGCGCCACTATCAGGATTACCTGACGCTGGCTGCGCAGATCGCGGCGAAAGATATCGCGCCACGGGTGCAGGCGATTGGCCGGGTCGAGGCGAAGCTGATTAGCGAGCCGGACACGGAGCTGCGTTTTCACAGCGGCGTACCCGCCTGGTGAATCCCTGAGAGCACCCTGATCGGGTGTCTCTTTTTCTGGTTGGGTGACCGCGTTTATATTTCCTGCGTGGCGCTGTTTTAAATAACGCGCTGTGTAACGCTTTATTTTAAATCACGCTGGCAGATAACGTTATTTTGTGCCAGCTATCACATAACGGCTTTTTTACGCTGACTTTCCGCCCTTAAATAAATATAGTCCCGGAGTCAGTACGGGATTGTTATTTTTTAAGCAAAACCCGACTCGCTGCCCTTTTTAACAGAGGGCAGTGGGTCGGGTTTTTTTATGAGTTAACGGCACCGGGTCACACTTATTGTCATGGGGTGACGGATTTTTAATATCGCCAGGTGAAGGACTTCATAATGAAAGGAAACCGTTATTGTCTGTTATTTGTTTCGCTATTTCTGCCCCTTTGCTGGGGAAATGTGAATGCGTCCGGCATTCACATTTCCTCCGGATTATGGCGTGACGCTGCGCTCGATCTCAGACTGCGCAACCACTGGAAATATCTCAAGGAGAACGAAGCGCAGCCCACTGCGGTTCACAACGCCTGGGTGCCAGCGACGACTATAAAAACAGTAAAGAGACTCCGCGCCTGAATAGTCAGGGAAAAGTTCAGCGCTCCCGCAGTTTATCCGCCGAAGGGGTCATTCAATATACATTCAATCTTTTTTAACCCGGAGAGTAAAATGAAAACGAAACTGAAAACCCTGATGTTAATTGCAGTCCTTTCCATAAGCACGGCCGGCTCCGCCTGGGCCGCGGATGTGATGCTCTATGTGACCCGGCATGGCAAGACTATGTTTAACACGGTGCATCGCGCCCAGGGATGGGCCGATACGCCGCTGACCGCTTCCGGGGCCGCGGTTGCAGAGCAACTGGGGCGGGGTTTACAGCCGTTGCCCTTCGTCGCGGCCTGGTCCAGCGATTCGGGTCGGGCGAGAGAAACCGCGCAGCTGGTGATGAAGAACTGGAAAAATCCGCCGGTGCTGAAGGAGATGAAAGGGCTGCGCGAGTCGCTCAACAATGCCAGCGTGACGCTGCTGCGCTACACCGATAACGGGCAGTTCAAAATCGAGTCCATCAACGATATGCGTTACGTGGAGCGCGGTTTATAAGGTCTTCAGCATGCGCACTTCGCAATCCACATGGCCGGTGCAGCCCATCGCGCCCTCGATATGCGCAAAGCCCAGCGACTCATAGAGTCTGATGGCGCGGGTGAGACTGGCGGTGGTTTCAAGGTAGCAGCGCCGGAAGCCGTGGCTGCGTGCATGATCCATCGCCCGCAGTGCCAGCTCGCGCGCCAGGCCCTGGCCGCGCACCACGGGCAGGAAGTACATTTTCTGCAGTTCGCAGATGTCTGGCGCACTGCAGGCGAGAGGCGCCACGCCTCCGCCGCCGACTACCTTGCCCTGATACTCAACAATCCAGTAGGCGCTCTGATCGGCACTGTAGAGCTCAAACAGCTGGTCGAGCTGGGGATCGGAGACGGTATAGCCCTTGTCAGCCGTCAGGCCAAATTCCGCCGAAACAACGCGGATGACATGAGCGATATGCGGATTATCGGCGGCAGTAATCGGCCGCACCTGGAGGTGTTGAGAGTCAGAAATCATGTTGGGGTTGAGTTATGCGAATCGGTTAGACATTTACCAGAAGTAACATTATCGTCATCTAAAAGCAATATTACTGATAATCCTCAGTCGCTTTTAATGCCATTTACATTTCTGACTACGATGCAGGAATTCTTTTTACTTTTAATGATTACGGGCCTTATGAATAAAAGTGCTTTCTTCTCGCATTTCTGAAAATAAGGCTATCTTTGTATTGAACTCTGTCTTTATTCGTTGATGCAAATCAACGCTATCTGGCTTTGCTTCGGTAAGTTGAACGCTTCAAAAAGCGATAAAAATAATATTATGGAAAAAAGGAATCTGTGAAATGAAATGGCCATTTATTGTGGCAATTGCTTTATTCTCTTTGATGCGCTCATCAGCGGAGATTAAATCCTCAGAGGGAATTTTAGCAGACAAAGTATTGACGGCATCGCGCAGTAACGACAGCACTCAACTATCTGAAAAAGATTATGAACAGATTACGGCGTATCTTTCAGAAGGACGCGCTTACTGGATAGGACTCTACCCGGTTCTTACTCGTTCGCCTTTCTTAGGGCAAACCTCTTTTCAGGAAGGTTTAAACATCGCTATGGCCTATGCCCTGCCTGCAAACCCTGCAAAGGTATTGATGTTTCTCAATGAAGAAAATGTTGATGCCATTTGTGGTGTGCCATTTATTGAGCCAGCCCCAGATGAGGTATCGCTTTATATTGCGAAAAGCACGGCTGCGCTCAGTAAATCAAACTCCGGGGGGTACTGGAAAGAGAGATGTGTGACGGTTTTAAACGCGGCTGTCACGCATCTGAATAATACGATGCAGCCTGAATAAAACCGATAGCGGCGGGTTATTGACAGATTGAACCCGATCTTTTTCTTTCTTATTTAACGAACACGTAACGCCTTTTGCCGATATTAACACTCTGGATTTACAGACCCGAATATTGCTGCCATGACGTTAATTCGCAAACAGGTAGTGCAGATGGCGCAGGGCAAACTGGCGCTATTTTTTAGTCTGAATCGGGATAACCCTTTTTCTGGCTCATTCACCCATAAAAAACCCCGCGCTCTTGCGCGGGGTTTTTTCAGAGCAAAGTGTTAATCAGAGTGCCGCAATGACCGCCTGCTGTTCAATCAGTTTTGCTTTTGATTGTTGCAGGTCTGCCACGCGCTCGCGCTCTTTCGCCACCACGGCTTCCGGCGCGCGTGAAACAAAGCCTTCGTTCGCCAGCTTGGTCTCGATCTTCTCGATTTCCACATCCAGCTTCACCAGCTCTTTCGCCAGACGCTCCAGCTCAGCGGTTTTGTCGACCAGATCCGCCATCGGGATCAGCAGCTCTGCGCCTTCCACGATTTTAGTGACCGAGACCGGACCTTTCTCGCCCGCAGGCAGAATGGTCAGGCTTTCCAGACGCGCCAGGCGTGACAGGAAGTTACGGTTCTCTTCAACGCGGCGCTGGGCAGCCGGTGAACAGTCACGCAGCAGCACATCCAGCGGCTTGCTCGGCGCAATATTCATCTCCGCACGGATATTACGCACGGCAACGATCGCCTGCTTCATCCACTCGATATCGGCTTTCGCTTCCGCATCTTCCTTCGCGGCATCAAACTGCGGGAACGGCTGCAGCATGATGGTGTCATCGCTGATGTTTTTCAGGCCTTTCACGCGCTGCCAGATGGTTTCCGTGATAAACGGAATGATCGGGTGCGCCAGGCGCAGCAGCGCTTCCAGTACGTGAACCAGCGTGTGACGGGTGCCGCGCAGCTCCGCTTCATTGCCACTGTTCATGACCGGCTTGGTCAGCTCCAGATACCAGTCACAGAACTGGTTCCAGGTGAAGTCATACAGGATGTTCGCCGCGATATCGAAGCGATAGGTATCCAGCGCTTCACGGTAGGCTTTCACCGTGTGGTTGAACTCGGTCAGGATCCAGCGATCCGCCAGCGACAGCGTCATCTCGCCGCCATTCTGTCCGCAATCCTGCTCTTCGGTGTTCATCAGCACAAAGCGGCTGGCGTTCCACAGCTTGTTACAGAAGTTGCGATACCCTTCCAGGCGCTTCATGTCCCAGTTGATGTCGCGACCGGTTGAGGCCAGGGCCGCCAGCGTAAAGCGCAGCGCATCGGTGCCTGATGGCTCGATGCCGTTCGGGAACTGCTTCTCGGTACGTTTGCGGATCTTTTCGGCCAGCTGCGGCTGCATCATGTTGCCGGTACGTTTTTCCAGCAGCGCTTCCAGCGAGATGCCATCAACCATATCCAGCGGGTCAATCACGTTGCCCTTGGATTTCGACATCTTCTGACCCTCTTCATCACGGATCAGACCGGTCATGTAGACGGTTTTAAACGGCACCTGGGGTTTGCCATTTTCATCTTTGATGAAGTGCATGGTCAGCATGATCATGCGGGCAATCCAGAAGAAGATAATGTCGAAGCCGCTGACCAGCACGCTGGTTGGATGGAAGGTGCGCAGCGCTTCGGTGTTCTCCGGCCAGCCCAGGGTCGAGAAGGTCCACAGGCCTGAGGAGAACCAGGTGTCCAGCACGTCATCATCCTGACGCAGCGCCACATCGGCGGCCAGGTTGTTTTCCGCGCGCACTTCGTCTTCGGTGCGGCCAACGTAGACGTTGCCGTCGTTGTCATACCACGCCGGAATGCGGTGACCCCACCACAGCTGACGGGAGATACACCAGTCCTGAATATCGCGCATCCAGGAGAAGTACATGTTTTCGTACTGCTTCGGCACGAACTGGATATCACCGTTCTCAACCGCTTCAACCGCCACTTTCGCCAGCGGGGCGGTACGCACATACCACTGGTCGGTCAGCATCGGTTCAATCACCACGCCGCCACGGTCACCGTAAGGAACGGTCAGGTCGTGTGGTTTGATCTCATCCAGCAGACCCAGTTCATCCACCGCGGCGACAATCGCTTTGCGCGCGGCAAAGCGTTCCATGCCCTGGAAAGCGGCCGGGATTTCATCGGAGCAGACATCGCTGGCTTCGCCGTTGGTGTCATACACCTGCGCGCGGTCGCGGATATCGCCGTCAAAGGTCAGGATGTTGATCATCGGTAAACGATGACGACGGCCCACTTCGTAGTCGTTGAAGTCATGAGCCGGGGTGATTTTGACGCAGCCGGTGCCTTTTTCCATGTCCGCGTGTTCGTCACCGACGATCGGGATCAGGCGGTCAACCAGCGGCAGCATCACGAATTTGCCGATCAGATCTTTATAGCGCGGATCTTCCGGGTTCACGGCCACGCCGGTATCACCCAGCAGGGTTTCCGGGCGGGTGGTAGCGACCACCAGGTAATCTTTGCCGTCAGCGGTTTTAGCGCCGTCCGCCAGCGGATAGCGGATATGCCACATCGAGCCTTTGCTCTCGCGGTTTTCCACTTCCAGATCGGAAATCGCGGTGCGCAGTTTCGGGTCCCAGTTCACCAGGCGTTTGCCACGGTAGATCAGGTTCTCTTTGTAGAGGCGAACAAACACCTCTTTAACGGCGTTGGAGAGGCCCTCGTCCATCGTGAAGCGCTCGCGCTCCCAGTCAACGGAGTTGCCGAGGCGACGCATCTGGCGGGTAATGGTGCCGCCGGATTCCGCTTTCCACTCCCAGATTTTTTCGATGAACGCATCGCGGCCATAATCCTGGCGTGTTTTGCCCTCTTCAGCCGCAATCTTGCGCTCAACCACCATCTGCGTGGCGATGCCCGCGTGGTCTGTGCCCGCCTGCCATAGGGTGTTTTTGCCCTGCATGCGCTGGTAACGGATCATGGTGTCCATGATGGTTTGCTGGAAGGCGTGACCCATGTGCAAGCTACCGGTGACGTTCGGCGGCGGGATCATGATGCAAAAGCTTTCCTGGCTGGTGTCGCCATTCGGTTTGAAGTAGCCCTGCTTTTCCCAGTGCTCGTAAAGCGGCTGCTCGATATCTTGCGGGTTATATGTCTTTTCCATTTCTGCTATGTCGTTTGCGGCTGTGGTGGCGCTGCCGTATTCAATTGGAAACCCACGCTGCGATACGCTTTGTAGCGGTCGCGCGCGAGTTGTTTGAGAGCGTCTTCGTAAGGAACGAAGTCTATCACTTCATGGAAAGCAGTAGCAAAATCTGCGAAGTGGGGCAGCAGGCTAATCAGCAGGTCGCGCGGTGAACTGCCGCGACGCTGTGGCCAGGCCAGCTCAACCGGCGCACCGTAGCGCGGGCCTTCACCCGCCAGGTTGTGCGGCACGAAGGCATTGGCCGGTCGTTGCCACAGCGCTTCGTCGAGACGAATGGCTTGCTGTTCATCTTCGCAGGCAATCAGCACCCGCTTTCCGGCCCGCCAGCGTGTTTCCGCCAGATTGCACACCAGCGCTTCAACAGCGCTCAGGCCATCCTGGGTGGCATCGGTTTCCAGCACGTAGAAGGTTGCGTTTTTCATCGGTTTGCTCATCAGAAGATCAAGGGCGGAATCAGATCCGCCCTTGCTGTCAGAAAAGAGGGCGCTTAATCGTCGCCGTTCAATCCTGCCCGATTCAACAGAAACTGTGACAGCATCGGCACCGGACGACCGGTGGCGCCTTTGGCCTTGCCGGAGCGCCAGGCGGTTCCGGCGATATCCAGGTGCGCCCAGTTATATTTGCGGGCGAAACGCGCCAGGAAGCAGGCGGCGGTGATCGCGCCGCCCGGACGGCCACCAATGTTGCCCATATCGGCAAAATTGGACTCCAGCTGCTCCTGGAACTCATCCGCCATCGGCAGACGCCAGGCGCGATCGCCGGACTGTTCGGACGCGCTGATCAGCTCGTGCGCCAGCGGATTGTGGTTCGACAGCAGACCGCTAATGTGATGGCCCAGCGCAATCACGCAGGCACCGGTCAGCGTTGCGACGTCGATTACCACTTCCGGGTCGAAACGCTCGACGTAAGTCAGTGCATCACAGAGCACCAGACGGCCTTCGGCGTCGGTGTTCAGCACTTCGACCGTCTGGCCTGACATGGTGGTCAGCACGTCACCCGGACGCATCGAGCGGCCATCCGGCATGTTTTCACAGCCCGCCAGCACGCCGACCACGTTCAGCGGCAGGTTCAGCTCGGCTACCATACGCATGACGCCATAGACCGCAGCGGCGCCGCACATGTCATATTTCATTTCATCCATGCTGTCGGCCGGCTTGATGGAGATGCCGCCGGAGTCAAAGGTCAGCCCTTTACCCACCAGCACAATCGGGCGCGCTTCGGCATCCGGATTGCCTTTGTATTCAATGACCGACATCAGTGACTCATTCTGCGAGCCGGCGCCGACGGCGAGATAGGCATTCATGCCCAGCTCTTTCATCTGCTGCTCGCCGATCACGCGGGTGGTCACATTTTTGCTGAAGGCATCGGCCAGCTGGCGCGCCTGTGACGCCAGATAGGCGGCGTTACAGATGTTGGGCGGCATGTTGCCGAGATCTTTTGCCGCTTTCATACCGGCGGCAACCGCCAGCCCATGCTGGATCGCCCGCTCGCCGCTGGTCAGCTCGCGACGGGTCGGCACGTTGAACACCAGCTTGCGTAGCGGACGACGTGGCTCGGCTTTGTTGCTCTTCAGCTGATCAAAGTTGTAGAGCGCCTCTTTTGAGGTTTCCACCGCCTGACGCACTTTCCAGTAGGTATTGCGGCCTTTGACATGCAGCTCAGTCAGGAAGCAGACCGCTTCCATGGAGCCGGTGTCGTTCAGCGTATTAATGGTTTTCTGAATGACCTGCTTGTACTGGCGTTCGTCCAGTTCACGCTCTTTCCCGCAGCCAATCAGCAGAATACGCTCAGACAGGATATTTGGCACATGATGCAGCAGCAGTGTCTGGCCCACTTTTCCTTCCAGCTCGCCGCGGCGCAGCAGGGCACTGATATAACCGTCACTGATTTTATCCAGCTGCTCGGCAATCGGTGACAGACGACGCGGTTCGAAAACACCAACGACAATGCAGGCACTGCGTTGTTTTTCCGGGCTTCCGCTTTTTACACTGAACTCCATGCACTCTCCTGAATCTTAAAGACAACGGCCGCTGCTGCCGCTAGAATGTAGCGCGCTCATGACCCATTTATTCATTGTCGCAGCATGACATTCTGCCGCTGGAGGTCATAATGAATCAGGGTGACAAGATGTTGTTTTTTCACCACCCGGACGCGTTTTTCATACAAATTTAGCTACGGCGACGGCCATTGATGAAGAAAAATGGCTGATAAGCGTTGAAACTAGCGATTTTCCTGCAAAAAGACAAGTTTTCACAGGCGTACTAAGCGTGATCATCATTAGATATCTGGTTCGGGAAACGCTCAAAAGCCAGCTGGCTATCCTGTTTATCCTGCTACTCATCTTCTTTTGCCAGAAGTTAGTCAGGATCCTGGGAGCCGCGGTGGATGGCGAAGTGCCGACAAACCTGGTTCTGACACTGTTAGGACTCGGCGTGCCTGAAATGGCACAACTTATACTGCCCTTAAGTCTGTTTCTGGCGCTCCTGATGACGCTGGGACGGCTTTACACGGAAAGTGAAATTACCGTGATGCACGCCTGCGGCCTGAGTAAGGCCGTTCTGGTTAAAGCGGCGATGGTGCTGATGCTGTTTACCTCGCTGGTGGCGGCGGTGAACGTTATCTGGCTGGGCCCCTGGTCATCCCGTTACCAGGATGAGGTAACGCAGAACGCCAAAGCGAACCCGGGAGCCGCGGCGATGGCCGCTGGCCAGTTCCAGACCTCCAGCGACGGCAGCGCCGTGCTGTTTATCGAGGATGTGAAGGGTAACCAGTTCGGTAATGTTTTCCTGGCGCAGCTGCGGCCTAAAGGCAATGCGCGTCCGTCAGTAGTGCTGGCCGACAGCGGCCACATGGAGCAGCGTAAAGATGGTTCGCAGGTGGTGACGCTGGATAAGGGCACCCGTTTTGAAGGCACGGCCCTGCTGCGTGACTTCCGCATCACCGACTTCACCAACTATCAGGCGATTGTGGGCTATAAGGCGGCGACGCTCGATCCGAATGATGCAGAGCAGTCGAGCTTTACCGGCCTGTTCAGCAACAACACGCCTGAGTTCAGGGCCGAGCTGCACTGGCGTCTGACGCTGGTGTTCGCGGTGCTGGTGATGGCGCTGATGGTGGTGCCGCTCAGCGTGGTGAACCCCCGTCAGGGACGCGTGCTATCAATGCTGCCCGCGATGCTGCTCTATCTGATCTTCTTCCTGCTGCAGAGTTCGCTGAAGTCGAGCGGGGCAAAAGGCCGGCTCGATCCGGGTGTCTGGATGTGGGGGGTGAATATCAGCTATCTGCTGCTGGCGATAGTGCTTAACCTGTGGGATACGGTGCCGATGCGTCGGGTTCGCGCCCGCTTTACACGCGGAGGGTCAGTCTGATGTTTCGCGTACTTGACCGCTATATCGGTAAAACAATTTTCAATACGATAATGCTGACGCTGTTCATGCTGGTGTCGCTTTCCGGCATCATCAAGTTCGTGGATCAGCTGCGCAAGACCGGCCAGGGGAGCTACAGCGCGCTGAGCGCTGGCTATTACACCCTGCTGAGCGTGCCCAAAGATATTGAGACTTTCTTCCCGATGGCGGCCCTGCTGGGTGCGCTGCTGGGACTGGGCGCGCTGGCGCAGCGCAGTGAGCTGGTGGTGATGCAGGCGGCGGGCTTTACGCGCATGCAGGTGGCGCTGTCGGTGATGAAAACGGCGATTCCGCTGGTGCTGCTGACCATGGCGATCGGTGAGTTTGTTGCGCCGTCAGGCGAGCAGATGGCGCGTAACTACCGGGCGCAGCAGCTTTACGGTGGCGCACTGGTGTCGACGCAGAATGGTCTGTGGGCGAAGGATGGCAACAACTTCATCTTTATTGAGCGCATTAAAGGCGACAATGAGATTGACGGTGTCAGCATCTATAACTTTACCGATCAGCGCCGTTTACAGAGCGTGCGTTATGCGGCGACGGCGACCTGGGATAAAGACAAAAAGCGCTGGATGCTGTCACAGGTCGATGAGTCGAACCTGAGCGATCCGAAGCAGATTACCGGCTCACAGAGTCTGAGCGGCGAGTGGAAAACCAATCTGACGCCCGACAAGCTGGGTGTGGTGGCGCTGGACCCGAATGCGTTATCGATTCGCGGTCTTTATAACTACAGTAAGTATCTGAAGCAGAGCGGCCAGGAGTCAGGACGGTATCGGCTGAATATGTGGAGCAAGATTTTCCAGCCGCTGTCGGTGGCGGTGATGATGCTGATGGCGCTGTCGTTTATTTTCGGTCCGCTGCGCAGCGTGTCGATGGGGGTACGGGTCGTGACCGGTATCAGCTTCGGCTTCCTGTTCTACGTGCTGGATGAGATTTTCGGCCCGCTGAGTCTGGTTTACGGGCTGCCGCCGGTGCTGGGGGCGATCCTGCCAAGCTTTGCGTTCTTTGCGATCAGTATGTTTATGCTGATTAAGCGGCGCTAAGTACCGTGAATGAAAAAAGGCCGCCTCTCAGGGCGGCCTTTTTTATGGCGGGCGCCGTGCGCCCCTTTATTCGTCCAGTCGTCTGATGCATCCCTCTATGACCTCATCCAGTCGTTAATCAACGCACCATACAACAGCTCCGCTTCCGCTAACCGGCTCAGCAGGCAATATTCATCGGTCTGGTGTGCCATGGAGGGCTCGCCGGGGCCGAGGATAATGCAGGGCGGCGTACCCAGTGCGGGTAACAACAGTGACGCATCAGTAAAGTAGGGCACAATGCGCGGCGTCAGCGGAGCGTCATGTAACGCCTGACAATGCTGATAAACAGAACGAATCCAGGCCTGATTCTCTTCGCTCAGCACGGCCGGCAGATCCACCAGCGTCGTCACCGTTACGCTCTCTCCCAGTAAGGCTGTGAGTTGCTGTCGAATGGTGGCGTGCTGCAGATTAGGTGCGCTGCGGATATCCACATCAAATTGGGTGCGATCGGGCACAGAGTTAATGTTCAGGCCGCCTGAAATGCGTCCGACGTTAACGGTCGGCTGCTTCATCAGCGGATGTGGCGCGCCAGGCGAGAAGTGCTGGATCCTGCCCAGAGCCTCCGCCGCCAGATAAATGGCATTAATGCCCAGTTCCGGCATCGCGCCATGGGCTGTTTTCCCGCGCGTTTCACAGCGTAGCCAGAGTGCGCCTTTGTGGCCGATAACCGGATAGTTGGCGGTGGGCTCGCCGACAATCAATGCGCCGACATCGGGCAGGTCAGTGGCAGCAATCAGCGCCCGCGCGCCGTCACAGCCCGTCTCCTCCCCGCCGGTGATCACCAGTACAACGCCGGAACCCTGCTGAATCGCCTGCTGATGCGTCACGCAGGCCACAGCAAAAGCCGCGACAGCGGCCTTCATGTCACTCGAACCGCGACCGTAAAGCCGGTCACCCACGATTTCACCAAACGGATCGAACTGCCAGTCAGCATTGCCGAGTGGGACCGTATCCAGATGGCCGGTAAACGCCAGCTGCGGGCCGGGCTGACGGCCAGGGAGACGGGCAATCAGGTTAAGGCGATTTTCACCGAAGGGGGACAGGGCGACCTCAAAGCCCCGTTCCGCCAGCCACTCTGCCAGAAAGTGCATGCAGGCCGCTTCGTTGCCCGGGGGATTAATGGTGTCAAAGCGCAACAGCTGCTGCGCCAGCATCTGGCTCTGGCTCATCATCCGCGCACCGTTAACCAGTCCAGGCAGTTGATCCACAGCTGGCGGTAACCCGGCCACTGAGCAAATTCCTGCGGCAGCCAGTGCGCAGACATATCGCTGGTCCAGACCAGTGAGCGACCCTGCTGATACTCGCGTACCGCCAGCAGCGGATGTGACGTGCCGGCGATGGTCGCCAGCAGTTTACCTTCCGGGTGCATCTCCACTTCGTTATAGCCCAGTAACCATGGCCAGTCGTCTGGCATACTGGCGAACAGCGCGTGAGATTCGGTCACGCAGGGATAAACGCCTTCGGGCGTTTCGATGCGGTCATCCCAGGCCAGGCAGCGCACCGGCAGGACTTTCTCGACCGCCGTGTTGCGATAGCGCGCGCCGCCATTGATACCCTGAAAACTGAAGTAACCGCCAATCATCATCAGCGCGCCGCCCGCCGCCACATAGTCGTGGATCAGCGTCAGGCGATTTGCCGTGCGCTGGCTCTTCAGCCAGGTATCGGGGTGCAGCAGCAACGTATTGGCGCCGATGTCGGACAGAATGATCGCATCCCACTGCTGAAGCCCGTCCGGGGTTAAAGGAAATTCGGTGGCGGCAGCATGGGCGGGCATATAGGTGATGGCATAATCGCTGTCGGCCAGCACCGCCATAAAGTCGGTCGCACCATTATGCCAGGTGGCGGTGGCAAACTGATCGAAGCCTTTGACGTGAACAGACGTGCTGGTCCAGGACTCGCCGACCAGTAAAATTTTCTTCTGCATTCAGGTTCTCCCTTACCCACCAAAAACGCGCTGTGGGTTAGCAATCAGTAAGGTTTCAAGTTGTTTGCCGCTGACGCCGTGGCGTTTCAGGCGCGGGACAAAATGTTTAAGGATGTAGCCATAGCCGTGACCGCCGTAGCGGGTCAGCATGGTTTTCAGGAACACGTCCTGCGACAGCAAAATCTGTTCGATAAAGCCGTCATCGATCAGCTCGCGAATGGCGCGGGCATTCTCCTCATCGGACGGTGACTGCGCGGTCTCATCGGCGTAGTAATAGCTCATGCCGATCATGTCATATTCCAGAAAGGCGCCGCGCTGTGCCAGATCGCGCTGGTAGCGCTTATCGGCAAAGCTGGGGTTCATGTGGCACAGCACCACATGACGCAGGTCAGCGCCTTCTTCTTCCAGGATATCCAGCACCCGATGGCCTAAGCGCTCCCAGCCGGGCAGATGCACCTCAACCGGCACGCGTGTCGCGGCACTGGCGCGGCCCGCCGCCCGCAGGGATTTCTCCTCGTCAGGGGTAAAGCGGCTGGACACACCGATTTCGCCAATCAGGCCAGCCAGCACCTCGGGTTTCTCCTCTCTGCCGCCCAGGTCGTAAATCAGCCTGTCAGCGAGCGCGTCGATGCTGATCGTTTTGACCCAGTCGGGATGTGAGGGCTCCAGATACAGCCCGGTGCTCATGATGATGTTCAGCCCGGTCAGGCGCGCGATGCGCTGCAGCGCTTTCGGGTCACGGCCAATGCCGATATTGGTGGGATCCACCACCGTCTCGCCCCCCAGTGCCCGGAACTTCATCAGCTCTTCAATAGCCAGATCCACATCAAACAGCTGACAGTTATCGCGGCTGATCAGCGGATTAAGCGACAGCTCGCCCAGGTTTTCGATGCTGACCGGCATTTCCGCCAGGTGACGCTCGCCACAGCAGCAGGGCGGTACCCACTTGCCGGAGGCATCCAGCAGAATGTGCTCGTGCATCAGCGTCACGCCCATCTCACTCACCGGCAGCGGGCCAAGGACGGTCATCACATAGCCGCTGTTGCTGCCCAGCGGCAGCGGATCGGGATGACGAAAAATAGAGTGTTTCATCAACTATCCTTTCGCCGCCGCTCGCGTCGGGTTGAGAATGCGGGTGTTGAGCCAGATGGCCAGCAGAATAATCGTACCGGTGGCGATCTGCGTGTAAAACGGGGAGATATGCGACAGAATCAGGCCGTTCTGGATGATGGCAATCGACAGCGCGCCGAGCAGCGTGCCGATAACGGTTCCGAAGCCGCCAAACAGGCTGGTACTGCCCAGCACCACCGCCGCGATCACCTGCAGCTCGAAGCCTTCGCCCTGGTTGGAGGAGCCGCTGCCCAGACGCGCGGTGATGATCATGCCCGCCAGCGCCGCCGCCATACCACTGAGGATGTAGACCTTCATGGTTACGGCTTTGGTGTTAATGCCGCTCCGGCGCGCGCCTTCCGCATTCGCGCCAATCGCCGTGACATAGCGACCAAAACGCATATGATTCAGCGCGATATGGCCGACGATCAGCGCCACGATGCCAATCAGCGCGGGCATCGGCACGCCCAGTACCCAGGCGCGGCCCATTAAAGCGAACGGGCTGTCGGCAGGGATGGGAATGGAGTAGCCCTGGGTAATCAGCAGCGCCACGCCGCGCACCACCGCCAGCGTCGCCAGCGTGACGATAAAGGCCGGAATGCCTTCGTAAGCGATAAAGAAGCCGTTAATGGCCCCCACCAGCGCGCCCAGCAGCAAGCCGCCCAGCAACACCACCGGCCAGGGCAGGCCCCAGTTATTCAGCGCGATAGCGGACAGGGCGCCGACCAGCGCCAGCGTCGATCCTACGGAAAGATCGATCCCGCCGGTGGTGATTACCAGCGTCATCGCCGTGGCGACAATCAGCAGCGGCGCGCTCTGGCGAATGATATTCAGCCAGTTAGCACTGCTGAGGAAGTTACCGGTGATCAGGGAAAAGACCACGCAGCAGAACACGAAAAACAGCGCGATGCTCACCACGCCAGAGTGATTGTGCAGCAGACGACGCGGCAGCGAGTGCTGTGTCATACGGGAACTGCTCAGATTCATAATAGTCATCCTGTTACCTCGCTCAGTGCGCGGCGGCCGAGCGGGCGACAAACTTCTCACCCACGATCAAATTGACGATCTCGGTCAGATCCGTCTCGGCCACGCGGCGCTCCGCCACATTGGTGCCCTCGTACATCACCATGATGCGATCGCACACCAGGAAGAGATCCTGTAAGCGATGGGTGATCAGGATGACGCTCACGCCCCGTGCCGACACCCGGCGGATCAGCTCCAGCACCGCCTCCACTTCGGCGACGGCCAGTGCGGCGGTGGGTTCATCCATAATCAGTACTTTGGGATCGAAGGCGGCAGCGCGTGCAATGGCAATCGCCTGGCGCTGCCCGCCGGATAAGTTGCGCACCAGCAGCCGGGTATCCGGGATAGAAATCCCCAGACCTTTCAGCATTTCCCGCGCGTCAGTGTGCATTTTTTCTTCGTCCAGAAACGGGATGCCGAAAATGGACTTCATCGGTTCACGTCCCATAAACAGGTTGCCTGCCACATCGACGGTGTCGCACAGCGACAGGTCCTGATACACCATCTCGATATGGCATCGGCGCGAATCCGCCGGAGTAGAGAAATGCTGCTCTTCACCATCAATACGAATCGTGCCGCTGGTCGGGACGACCGCACCTGACAGCACCTTGGTCAGCGTGGATTTTCCCGCGCCGTTGTCGCCCACCAGACCCAGCACTTCACCCGGAGCCAGTTGCAGGTTGACGCCCTGCAGAGACCGGATCGCGCCATAGGTCTTGGTAATATTCACCATCTCTACCCGTGTCAGGGCAGTGTGTGCCTGCTGCATATGATTACTCCCATCACCACTAACGGGACCGTTACTCTGCATGTAAAAAGGGGCTATCCGGCACGGTTTACGCCCTTGTAAACCGGTTTACCTGCAGGATAAACCCTTTGTCACAACACACAGAACAACACGCTACACGATATTTGTTTGCCGGGTGAGACAGTGCAGCTTCCGTGCCAGTCTGTGATCAGACGTGGCACTTAGGGTCTAACTCACTGTAATACAGAACATTTGCCGTTTTACTTCAGGTAAACCGGTTTACTAAGCAGAAACCGGCAAAATGAAGGCGCTCACTTTTTGCGCCAGTGTTGTGCGCTTTTGCGCCATTCTGGATCGTTGTTAACGGATCCGTATCGAGTCGCGCGCCACCCATTCAACCTGCAGGCGGGTTTCGGCGGGGACGGGGAGGTCATCACTCAGGATACGCAACATGATCTCTACGGCCGTGCGGCCCAGTTCACGTGCGGGCTGGCGGATGGTGGATATACGGGGCTGGGTGAAGTCAGCATAGGTGGCGTCATCAAAGCCCACCAGTGACAGCGCGTCGGGCGCGTTGAGTCCGCGCGCGCGCAGGCCATCCATCAATCCCAGTACCAGAAAATCGCTGGCGGCAAAGACGGCGGTCGGGCGCTCTGCGCGGCTGAACAGCTGTTCCAGCGCCTGTTTACCGAACTCACGCTGGTATTCGCCATACATCACCCATTCGGGCGGGACACGCAGGCCAGCCTGCTCCATTGCGGTGCAAAACCCTTGGTAGCGTTCGCGTACACTCATCAGTTCCGCCGGGCCGCCGACAAAGGCGATATCCTGATGACCTGCAGCAATCAGGTTTTCGGTAGCCATCCGGCCACCCTGAACGTTGTCGGCAAACACTTTGGGCACGACGCTGCCAGGGATGTCCTCATCCAGCAGCACGATGCGCTGGTGGCGGTTAATCTCTTTGCGTAACAGACCGTTATCAGGATGGTTGGTGGTAAACAGCAGGCCATCCACCTGGCAGGTATCCAGCCAGCGGATAAACTGACTCTCTTTGCCCGGATGGTTGCGGGTAATACAGAGTACCAGGCTGTAGCCATGGGCAGAGGCGGCTTCTTCGGCGGCATCTGCCAGTTCGGCAAAGAAGGGATTGGTAATATCGGGCAGTACCAGCCCCAGGGTTTCGCTGCCACCCTTGCTCAGGCGACGCGCCAGGCTGTTACCGCGATAATCCAGCTGACGAATCGCCGCTTCAATGCGATCAATCGTCTCCTGCGGCAGCATAATGCTTTGATTCATATAGCGGGATACGGTCGCTTTAGAGAGTCCGGCCAGCGCTGCCACATCCGATAACAGCACCCGTTTTTTACTCATATCACCTGCCATCTTGCCCGGAATCGGCTATCAGTAACACAGTTGCGCGCAGCGGAGACAGTTTTTCCATGCCCGCTGACGATAAAATAATCGCTTGACAAAATTTAGCCAGAAGCGAATGTTAAAGGCAGTTTACCGCACGACCCGGGAGTCACTCCCAAACCCGATTAATTCCTTTCATACGTGCACCATAATGGACGGTGTGCAGAAAGTCGATTATTCAGGTTCTGGCTGAAGCAGCCATTCAGACGATATTTACCCGCCAACACTATTCCCTCTGCATTTTAATGCGGAGATCGACTGGTTATCGCTCATTCCCGACGAGGAATTTTAAAATGATGGCATTTAACACCAGAAAACTGCGTGCTGTTGCGCTGGCAACCGGCTTACTGTCTGCGGGTTCGTTATTTTCACTGGCGAAAGCCGCGCCCACTTATGCGCTGGTTCAGATCAATCAGCAGGCCCTGTTTTTTAATCAGATGAATAATGGCGCCCAGGAAGCAGCGAAAGCCAGCGGTAAAAATTTAGTGATCTTTAACGCCAACGATAATCCAGTGTCTCAAAACGACGCCATTGAAACCTATATCCAGCAGGGTGTGAAGGGCATTATGGTGGACGCGATTGACGTCAACGGCATTATGCCAGCCATTAAAGAAGCGGCCGCCGCCAGAATACCGGTTATTGCCATTGATGCGGTATTACCGGCGGGCCCACAGGCGGCACAGGTGGGCGTGGATAACCTGGAAGGCGGCAAAATTATTGGTCACTATTTTGTCGACTATGTGGCGAAAAGTATGGGCGGCAAAGCGCGACTGGGCATTGTGGGTGCGCTGAATTCGGCCGTGCAGAACCAGCGTCAGAAAGGGTTTGAAGAAACCATCAAAAGCAATCCGGGCATCACCGTGGCGGATGTGGTTGATGGCCAGAACGTGCAGGATACGGCGATGACGGCGGCAGAAAACCTGATCACCGGCAACCCGGATTTAACCGCCATCTACGCAACCGGCGAGCCGGCACTGCTGGGCGCGATTGCGGCGGTGGAAAACCAGGGCCGCCAGAAAGAGATCAAAGTCTTTGGCTGGGATCTGACGTCCAAAGCCATCAGCGGGATTGATGGCGGTTATGTCACTGCTGTCCTGCAACAGGATCCGAAAAAGATGGGTGAAGAGGCGGTAAAAGCCCTGAATGCGATTACCGCTGGCAAAACCGTGTCGAAAACCATTCTGGTCCCGGCCACGGTGGTGACCAAAGCCAACGTGGACAGTTATCGCGCAATGTTTAAATAACCGCTGGCTCGCCGCCTGACTGGAGCAGCGCGGCGAGTTCCTCTGCGGTGGGGAAAGCCTGACGTGTCCCATGACGGCTGACAGTCAGCGCCGCAGCCTGACTGGCATGCGTCAGTGCTAATGCATCAATTTCCCCCCCACGCCGGATCGCGGAAGCCAGCATCACGGCAAGAAAGGTGTCGCCTGCACCGGTGGTATCTGTGGCATTAGCAGGTTGCGCCGGACAAAACGTTCGCTGGTCGCCCTGCGTCAGCCAGGCGCCCGCACTGCCCAGTGTGGTCACTAACGTTTTCACTGCGCGGGGCTGCAGCTGTTGCGCTTCGTGCTGATTGACCACGGCGATATCGACCAGCGACCAGCATGAGGCAAAAGCGGCGTGCACGGGTGAAGGGTTAAATACGGTTATCAGGCCGCAGGATTTGGCCAGGCTGAACAGCGCCTGGGTTTTTTCGGGCGAGAAATTGCCCTGCTGAACCAGCAGATCGCCCGGACGCGCGCTGGCCAGATGGTGGCTAAGCGTATCGATATCCAGCGCATCTGCCGCCGATGTACTGGTAATAATGGCGTTATCGCCATCGGCGCTGTGCAGAATAAGCGAGGTGTCGCTCAGCGCGGTCATGGGCTGCGTGGGCAGTAACGTCACGGGCTCGTTCATGAGCTGCTGACGGATCCATTTTCCTTTGCTGTCATGACCGGTCGCGGCAATTAAACAGGTTTCAATGCCGCAACGGGATAACACTATCGCCTGATTCGCGCCTTTTCCGCCGATATCCTGCGATCGCTGATAACCGTGAACAGAGGCGCCCTTAGCCGGAATATCTGCAACAGACCAGGTTTCATCGACAGTAATATTACCAGCCACATAAACACGCATAGTGTTTTCCCGAACAGGATAAAGAAGCGATGGTTGCTATATCAGCAGGAAAAATTGATGCAATACAAGCGATATTTTCACGCCCTAAAGCGGTTATTGGCGTTATTCACTGCGACCCCTTCCCGGGTTCGCCAAAATATCGGGGCAAACCTGTCAGCGCGATAATTGATCGCGCATTACGTGATGCGGAAAATTATATTCTGGGCGGGGTTCACGGCCTGATTGTGGAAAATCATGGCGATATTCCTTTTTCAAAACCTGAGGATATTGGCCCGGAAACACCGGCGCTGATGGCGGTGATTACGGAAAAAGTGCGGGAGCGTTTCGGCGTGCCCCTGGGCATTAACGTGCTGGCGAATGCCGCGCTGCCTGCCTTTGCCACCGCGCTGGCGGGCGGAGCAGATTTTATCCGCGTCAATCAGTGGGCGAATGCTTATATCGCTAACGAAGGCTTTATTGAAGGGGCTGCCGCGAAAGCGCTGCGCTACCGTAGCCAGCTGCGTGCCGAACATATCCGGGTATTTGCCGACAGCCATGTTAAACACGGCAGCCACGCGATAGTGGCCGATCGCTCCATTCGGGAACTGACCCGCGATGTCGACTTCTTCGAAGCGGATGCGGTTATCGCCACCGGACAACGCACCGGCGACAGCGCCACGCTGGAGGAAATCGATGAGATCCGCGCCGCCACCCGCTTACCGCTGCTGGTGGGGTCAGGCGTGACGCCCGCCAACGTCTGCCAGATTCTGGCGCGCACGCAGGCTGTGATTGTGGCCAGTGCGCTCAAAGTCGATGGCGTCTGGTGGAACGATGTGGATCGGGAGAGGGTAAAAGCCTTTATGGCGGTCGCGCAGCCTGCGCTGGAGCAGCCATAACCGCCGTTTATTGCCTGACGCAGAGAACAAAAAACCCCGCAGGGAGGCGAGGTTTTTTTGGTTACGTCAGCCCAGCCAGCCTTTCACCACCGGCAGTACGGCGGGAAGCTGCGACAGCAGGTAGAGGATAAGCCCGATGGTGCCACCCACCAGCGTCCCGTTAATGCGGATAAACTGCAGATCCTTACCGATGTTCAGCTCTATCTGCTGCGACATATCCCGCGCATCCCAGCTTTTCACCGTGTCGCTGATATGGCGCGTCAGGAAGCGGGCAAACTCCGGCGCGACGCTGCGGGCGGCCTGTTCCAGATGCTGATTCATCGAGTCGCGCAGCGCCGGGTCGGCGGCCAGGGTTTCGCCCAGCCAGCGTGCCGCATCGCCTATTTTCTCCTGTACGCGTGAATCTTCGCTGCTGAAATCTGCCTTGAGCCAGCTGCGCATATCATTCCAGAGCTCGCCGATGTAGCGGTTAAAGGAGGCATCCTCTTTCAGCCAGCCTTTGATCTCGTCGGCGCGGGCCGCCATTTCCGGGTCGCTCTGCAGCTTCACGATGAGCTTCTCAACCGCCCGGTTAAAGCCCAGCCGCAGCTCATGGCCCTGATCCAGCGCCACATCATCCAGCAGGGAATCCACCGCGTTCGCCACCAGTTCTGCGCTGTGCTCGCCCAGCCACTCGGTCGGCAGCATTTTCGCCTTGATGGGATGCTCGCGCTTCAGCCAGCGCACCAGCTGGTTAGCGATAAATTCCCGGGTGGTGGGTTTGTGCAGCAGCTTCAGTAGCTGGTCGATTGCCGCGTCCAGCAGCGCCTGGTGACGATTGTTCTTCGTCAGGCTCTCCAGCACCAGGGCACTGGTCTGGCTGAGATCGACTTTGTCGATAGCGCGATGCACCGCACGGCGCATAAAGGTCTGGATGCGGGTGTCATCGGTCAGATCCAGAAAGCCGCGCATCACCTGCAGCAGATGGCGGCCCACGCGGTCGGCGTTGCCTGGCGCATTGAGCCACTGTGCCAGCAGGGTGGAGGGATCGTAGCGGCGGATCAGATTCAGCAGCGAATCGGTATCCAGAAACTTCTCCTGCACAAAGCGCCCCAGATTCTCACCGATGCGATCTTTGTTGCGCGGAATAATGGCCGTATGACGGGCAATAAACGGCACCGGCACGCGGCGAAACAGCGCCACCACCGCAAACCAGTCGGCCAGTGCGCCGACCATCGCGGCTTCCGCTATGGCTTTGATGCCGCTGACGTAAAAGTTGGGCGGCAGAAACAGTGTGATGACAAAGGTGAGGGCGGCCAGCAGCAGCAGCGAGAGCGCCAGGCGTTTGGTCCGTTTGAGTTCGCGTTGTTTATCCATATCCTGATCTTAGCAGTTTGCCTGCTTAACCGGTCAACGTTCTCCTCTCCCGGTCGAAAAACGCAGTTAAGGCTGGCACGGATTTATGCGGTCTTAACCGGGCGGGCGAGGCGCTGACCAGACTGTTCCTAAAAACTAATCACCTTAAAAATTACCACTCTGATAAACAGTTACGGCGGTGTACATTTCGGAGGCAGTCTCCTTACGTTGACGCACCCTATCTATGGAACCAGACCAGGAGAATTCACGTGAAAGCAATCGCAACGGCAACCGCCAGCCTGTTGATGTTAATGAGTGGTATCGGCGCGCATGCAGAAGGGCTGACCACCTCTGCCGACGGAAAAAACCTGACCGTCAGCTTCGGCAAACCTACCATTAAGCAGGTCCTGCATTACCGTAAAATGTACGACAAAAAACCCTTTCCCGATGCCGAAATTTATTACTACGACAACGGCACTTATAAAATCATCTCGCAGGGTGAAAACCATTACGGCGTTTACGTGATGCAGGGCAGTTTCGATGATGAGACCTTCACGGTGCGCTTTATCTCGCTGCCCTCCAGCGACTGGGGTAACAAGACCGCCTTCCATCAGCTGACCTTTGTGCGCAGCGATAAGCAGAACGTCTTTATCCAGAACGCGATTGTCGATACCGGCGAAGCGATTGCCCAGCAGAACGGCACCTACACGCAGGAAAAGAACACTGTCACCAACCCGGTCTCCACTCACTGGAAACATCAGTAACGTTAAGGTGGCAGCCCGGCTGCCACCCACCTTTAGCGGCGGCGACCACCAAACAGGCTGCCCAGCACGCCGCGAATGATCTGGTGAGTAATCTGACGCCCGGCGCTCTTTGCCATGGTCTGCACCACACCATCCCGCTTGCCGCCGCGCGGACCGGTGCTGCCAAACAGGATCTCTTTTAATCCCCCCAGAATCCCGTCATCGACCGCCACCGTGTTGCCTTTGGCTTCAGGCGCATTGGCCTTGTCACTGGCGGCCTGCACGCCCTGTTGCAGCCGTTCATAAGCCGATTCCCGATCGATTTCCGTGTCATATTTGCCATACAGCGGCGAATGGTTGATCAGACCGTTGCGCTCATCGCCTGTCACCGGTCCCATGCGCGAACCGGGCGCAATCACCATGGCGCGCTCGACGACCGACGGACTGCCTCTGGCATCCAGGAAGGAGATGAGTGCTTCGCCGGTGCCGAGCGCCTGAATGGCCTCTGCGCTGTCAAAAGCCGGATTGGCGCGCAGGGTCTCTGCAGCGGTTTTCACCGCCTTCTGATCTTTGGGGGTGAAAGCGCGCAGGGCGTGCTGCACGCGGTTGCCGAGCTGGCCCAGCACCCGATCCGGGATGTCCGCCGGGTTCTGGGTAACAAACCAGACGCCGACCCCTTTGGAGCGGATCAGGCGCATCACCTGTTCGATCTTCTCCAGCAGCACCGGCGGCGCGTCGGTAAACAGCAGGTGCGCCTCATCAAAGAAGAAGACCAGCTTAGGCTTATCCAGATCGCCCGCTTCCGGCAGACGTTCATACAGCTCTGACAGCAGCCACAGCAGGCTGGTGGCATAGAGTTTCGGCATCTGGTAGAGCTTTTCAGCAGAGAGAATGTTGATGACGCCTTTACCGTTGTTGTCGACGCGCATCCAGTCGGCGATATCCAGCATCGGTTCGCCAAAGAAGTGCTCGGCACCCTGCTGCTCCAGCGTCAGCAGACCGCGCTGAATCGCGCCGATCGAGGCGCTGTTGATATTGCCATACTGGGTCTGGAAGCTCTTCGCGTTGTCACCGATGTACTGGGTCATGGCGCGCAGATCTTTGAAGTCCAGCAGCAGCAGGCCCTGATCATCGGCGATGCGGAAGATAATCTGCAGCACGCCGCTCTGCACCTCATTAAGGTTCAGCAGGCGCGCCAGCAGCAGCGGGCCGAGATCGGAGACGGTTGCCCGCACCGGATGGCCTTTCTCGCCGAAGATATCCCACAGCACCACCGGATTGCTCTGCGGCTGCCAGTCGGTGACGCCGATCTTCGCCAGTCTCTCCTGAAGCTTTTCGCCGGACTGACCAGCCATCGCCACGCCGGTTAAATCGCCTTTCACGTCGGCCATAAAGACCGGCACGCCGCTGGCGGAGAAGGATTCGGCCAGCTTCTGCAGCGTGACGGTTTTACCGGTGCCGGTTGCGCCGGTGATTAAGCCGTGGCGGTTCGCCATTTGCGGTAACAGATGGAGTTCGACGTCAGGCGTCCGGGCAATCAGTAGCGGAGATGTCATGATTTTCCTCTCTCGGGCAACGGGTTATGCCTGAAGGATAGCAAGCGGAGGGCAGGGAAGAGGAGAACAATTCGTCAAAAGCGAGGCCGTTGCGCTGTCATGCAACGGCCTCGCTTTTACTGGCGTCATTTCAGGCAGGCTGCCATCCCTGCCGGGTTTTTTACTTCTGCACCTCTTCAAAATTGAGCAGGCTGACGCCGATACCCTGCTGCAGGCTCTTCAGGTTGCTGCGCACGGCAACCTGGGTTGCGCCCTGCAGCAGCAGAACAAACGGCGAATCCTGCTGGACGCGGGTCTGCAGGGCCGTGTAAAGGCCGCGACGTTTTGCGGCGTCACTCTCTCCGGCGGCGGCGCGGGTCTGCGCGCTGAGTTCAGGGATCGTCCAGCCGACGCGCCAGGCCAGGGTTTTGCCGCCGCCGGGCACGTTATAAGCAAAGGCGCTGGCGTTGGTGTTGGGATCGATGTAGTCCGCGCCCCAGTAAGAGAAGATCGCCTGGAAGTCACGGCTGCGCATTTTGCTCCACAGCTCCGATTCCGCCACCGGCTGCAGATCGAGTTGCACATCGGCTTTAGCGAAGCTCGCCTGCAGCGCCTGCGCCACGTCGATATAAGGCGGCTGGTTGACCACCGTCAGCGCGATATGTGTGCCCGGTTTAATGCCGCCTTTCTGCAGAATTTCCTGTGCCTTTTTCAGATCGTAGTGGAACGGCGTGGTATCCAGGGTGCCGTCAAACCCGTCCGGCAGGAAGCTCTGGTGAATACGGTACTGACCTTTCAGCAGCTGGTTCGCCAGGCTGTCATAGTCCACCAGCCAGCGCGCCGCCTGCCACAGCGCCGGATTGCCCAGCGCCGGTTGTTGCGGACTTTGGGTGTTAAAGCCGAGGTAGTAAACCAGGCTCGACGGGAAGGCCTCGACGCGCACCCCCGCCGTGTTCTTCAGCGCGGCGATTTGGTCCGGGCCGAGCTGATAGGCGACATCCACGTCCCCCTGCTGGATCAGCAGCCGGCGGCTGCCCGGATCGGCCACCCCTTTCAGCAGAACGCGCTTCAGATGCGGTTTTTGGGTGCTGTAAGGATTGGCCTCCAGAACCAGCGCCTGCAGCGGTACAAACTGCCTGATGGCGTAGGCGGCGCTGCCTGCCGAGTGCACCTTCAGCCAGCCGTTGCCGTAGTCATTGTTACTGGCGTGCTGCCGGACCAGCCTGCTGTCAACAATCGAGGCGACCGGCGCGGTCAGCAGGCGCAGCGCCAGGTCGCGGCCAATCTCCGCCGGCCAGCGCAGCTCAAGCTGGTGGTCGCTGATTACCGTGAACTGCTGGTCGATATTTTCTGGCGTCCAGCCAAACTCGCCCAGAATAAAAGAGGGCGCTTTATTCAGCTTCACCGCGCGGGTTAAGGAGAACACCACATCCTGAGCGGTCAGCGGATTACCGCTGGCGAAGCGGGCCTGGGGATTAAGATCAAACACCAGACTGTGCGGTGTTTTGCCCGCCTGCCAGCGGGTCGCGGCCAGCGGCGAGAGCTGCTGTGGATTGTGATGATCCGGCTCCAGCAGCATCTGATAGATATTGCGCAGGCTGCTGTTGCTGACCGTTTCGAAACTTTCTGCCGGGTCAAAACTGATGATCCCATCCAGCGGAACGGCCACCACCAGGGTATCGGCGGGGGTGGCAGCGTGTGCGGAATGAACCAGAGTCAGCGCTGTTAACAGGGACAAAAGCGTTTTTCGCATAGAGGGTTATCCTGAGTCGGTAATGGCTCTACTCTAGCGGGCGCCCGATAATCTCAAAATGCCGGTTTGTTCTGAGCTTTGCACAAATAGTCGCGTCAGGTTCAGACGGACAGGAAGGCGAATATAATGGCGGATTGTGATTATTTCTTTAGGACTCTTTTCGCTCCGGAAATAGTATTCCTGCTCACCGAAGCAAAAGCCTGTTATCTGTAACTGACCACCTGAAAAAAGCGGCCTGTTTAAAGCGTGGCGTGCAGGAAAGACAGCGAACAGGGAAGCGTAATCTTTTTTAACGATCAATGAGCGTGATAATGACAATATGAAAATACCCCGCTGCACACCTGCTGGATAATGGCTAATTAACCGATTTTTATCGTTTTTTCCCGGAATTACCCCTTTCGGTTATGCTTTTTTCTGCCCGCTGAGTCGGTGCCCTCTGATAACCTTTTTCGGCTGTGACAGCGCGTAAAATTTAAATTTACATTCAGACACATTTATATCCCTAAGATTGCCAAGTCTTTAACCGATATATTTCCTTTGTCACCGATAGATAATTCTACCCGCCCTTAAACGTTCTGCCGTCGTCTGTGCCGTGTGCGTGAATACCGGCGGGGAATACCCCTCTGCGCATCGCCTTTCAGCGTCATCAGCGATTAAGAGGGGTATTCAGCAGATGAGAGTCGTGCGGATATGCTTTTAGAAAAACCCACCACCAGGCGTAAATTTTTGCTCGGTTCACTGCTGGCGCTGCCATTAAGTGAGCTGGTGTTAAAGGGCATCACGGCGGCACAGGCGGCAGAGATGGCGGCCCCCGAGTTAGCCGATTACAGGCCGATCTTTTTCAGTGCCGATGAGTGGCAGTTCATCCTGGCGGCCACCGATCGTCTGATCCCGGCAGGCGGCAAAGGCAAAGCGCCGGGCGCGCTGGAAACCAATGTGCCGATCTTTATCGATCAGCAGCTGCACAGCGAAGCCTTCGGCAGTGAGATCTACCTGCAGGGGCCTTTCAATACCCAGGCGCCCGCGACGCTGGGCTATCAGATCCCGTTCCGTCCCCAGCAGATCTACCAGACCGGCATAAAGCTGCTCAATCAGTGGTGCCATAACACCCATCAGAAAGCGTTTGCTGCGCTGACGCTGGAAGAGAAGGATGCGGTGCTGACGCAGGTGAATAAAAACCAGATCGACTTTGCCGCGCTGGGCGAAGCCGATCTCAGACCGTCACATTTCTTCAGCCAGCTGCTTTCCGATACCAAACATGGCTATCTGGCCGACCCGATGTATGGCGGCAATAAAGGGATGAAAGCCTGGATCGCCATCGGCTTCCCCGGCGCGCGTGCCAGCTTCACCGAGTGGGTGAAACAGCACAACGTGCCTTATCCGCTCGGCCCGGTCAGCATCAAAGGTGAACGCGCCTGAGGCGCTTCCACATCAGGTAAACAGGATTATCATGGCACAGGTTACTAAAAAAGAAGTCGACGTCGTGGTCTGCGGCCTCGGCTGGGCAGGCTCACTGATGAGTATTGAGCTGGCGCTGGCAGGACTGGAGGTGCGCGCCCTGGAGCGCGGCGGCGATCGCGATTATGACGAGTTCGCCTATCCGAAACCGGCAGATGAATATGCCTATGCGGTGCGCAACAAAGTGTTCGCCACCCCGGCGGAAGTGGCGGTCACCGTGCGCTACAACAGCAGCCAGACCGCACTGCCTACCCGTAAATGGGGGGCATTTGCACCGGGCACCGGCGTCGGCGGCGCAGGGATGCACTGGACGGCGGTACTGATCCGTCCCACTCCGACCGATATCAAACTCAAAACCTATGTCGACGAGGCGTACCGGCCCGGCATTCTGCAGGAAGATATGCGCGTAATGGACTTCCCCTTCAGCTGGGAAGAGATTGAGCCTTACTACTACAAATTCGAGCTGATCTGCGGCCAGTCGGGCAACACCGGCAACCTGCGCGGCAAAATCCTGCCGGGCGGCGATCCGTTTGAAGGGCCCCGTTCTGAACCTTATCCGCTGCCCGCGCTGGAAGACACGCTGAACAATGTGATGTTCAAAGAGGCGGCGCAAAAACTCGGTTACCACCCGTTCCCGAACCCGTCGGCCTGTGTGTCGCGGGCGTGGAAAAACCCCTACGGCAACCAGATCGCCCCCTGCAACTACTGCGGCTACTGCAGCAAATATCCCTGCCTGAACTACTCCAAAGCGTCGCCGCAGACGGCGGTGATGGACGCGCTGAAGCGCATGCCGAATTTCTCTTATGAAGTGAATGCGGAAGTGATTAAGGTGGTGCTGAACGATGATAAGAAAACCGCCAAAGGGGTGATCTACATCGATGCGCAGGGCAATGAGTGCTTCCAGCCGGCGAAAATCGTCGTGCTGAGCAGCTTCCAGCTCTACAACGTGCGGCTGATGCTGCTCTCCGGCATCGGCAAGCCTTACAACCCGATAACCGAAGAGGGCGTGGTTGGCCGTAACTATGCCTTTCTGTCGAACGGCGGCGCGACCCTGTTCTTCAAAGATAAAAACTTTAATCCCTACGCCACCGCAGGCGCGACCGGGCAGATGTTTAACGATATCTCGCCAGGCAACTTCGATGGCCCCGGACTGGGCTTCCTGGGCGGCGCGAAGATCCACAGCTCACAGGCGACCGGCACGCCCATCAGCACCGCGCTGCCAAAAGGCACGCCCTCCTGGGGCATGGGCTACAAGGAGGGCCTGGAGGAGTGGTACGGTCATTCGATGAAGATCAGCATTACCACCACCTGTCAGTCCTACCGCGATATCTATCTGGATCTCGATCCGAACTACAACGATCACCGCGGGCTGCCGCTGCTGCGTATGACCTTCAACTGGAAAGAGAATGAGCTGAAGCTGCAGCAGCATCTGAAAGGGATCGTCGGCAATATCGCTAAAGAGCTGAACCCCGACAGCATGAGCATGAGCTTCCTGCCGATGGGCGCGGATTTCGATATCACCAAATATGTCTCGACCCACAACGTGGGCGGGGCGGTGATGGGCGATAACCCGAAAACCTCGGCGCTGAACAAATACCTGCAGAGCTGGGACGTGCATAACGTCTTTGTGCCGGGCGGCAACGCCTTCCCGCAGAACTTCCAGGCGAACCCGACCGACACCATCGGTGCGATTACCCTGATGGCCGCACAGGCGATCAAAGATCACTACCTGAAAAATCCCGGCCCACTGGTACAGGCATAAGCGCATGAATAAGCTGAAACTTAACTCTTTTCTCGCCAGCAGCGCGCTGCTGCTGGGCAGCCTCTCTGCGCTGCCGGTTCACGCCGAAGATGAAGCACAACTGATTAAGCAGGGTGAATACCTCTCCCGCCTCGGTGACTGCATGGCGTGCCACTCGCTGCCGGGCAAGCCCGACTATGCGGGCGGACTGGCGATTACCTCGAACCTCGGCACCATCTTCTCCACCAATATCACGCCCGATAAGCAACACGGCATCGGTAACTACAGCGAGCAGCAGTTTGCTGACGCGGTGCGTAAAGGCATCCTGCCGGACGGCTCCCGTCTCTATCCGGCGATGCCTTACCCCGATTACGCCAGAATCAGCGATGACGATATCCACGCGCTCTACGTCTACTTTATGAAGGGCGTGCAGCCGAGCGCAGCGCAGCCACCGGAAACGGATCTGAGCTTCCCGTTCAGCCAGCGCTGGGGTATGCGTTTCTGGAACCGGGCGTTCACGTCCGATAAGCCGTTCCGGCCAATCGGTGGCGCATCAGCCGAGGTTAACCGCGGTGCCTATATCGTGGAGAGCCTGGGTCACTGCGGCAGCTGCCATACGCCGCGCGGCCTGGGCATGAACGAGAAAGCCCTCGACAGCGGTGACGATCAATTCCTGGCAGGTGGCAGCCTGAACCACTGGGCAGTGCCGTCGCTGCGTGGCCTGCCGCACTGGAGCCAGCAGGAGATCGTGGATTACCTGCAGACCGGGCGTAACGATAAGGCGGCGGTGGGCGGCGAGATGACCTCTGTGATTGAGCACAGCAGTTCGCGCATGACCGACGCCGATCTCAACGCCATCGCCGCTTACCTGAATTTCCTGGGCGGCAATCCGCCCCTGCAGACGTATAACGTGCAGGCGCAGCAGGCAACGGAAGCGAAACTTACCGCGGCGAAAAACCTCAGCGAAGGTGAGCGTCTCTATCTGGATAACTGCGGTGCCTGTCACTTTGTGACCGGCAAAGGCGCGCCGGGCGTCTTCCCGGAGCTGGATCAGGCGACGATCGTCAACGCCAGCGATCCCACCGGCCTGATCCATACGATCCTGGCAGGCGCGCAGCAACCCTCTGTCGCTAAGGCCCCGTCAAAACTGGCGATGCCTGGCTTTGCCGGACGGCTGAGTGATGATGAAGTGGCACAGCTGGCGACCTTTATTCGTCAGGGCTGGAGCAACAGCGCGCCAGCGGTGAGCAAAGGTCAGGTGGCTGAGGTGCGGAAAACGCTGAAGTAACGAAGAAGGGCTTCCCCTCTGCCGGTCAGGAGAGGGGAACGCCCGGATCAGTGGAAGGTGCGCGCCACTTCCAGCACGCCGTTAATCACAAACTGCACGCCCATGCAGACCAGTAAAAATCCCATCAGGCGCGAGATCGCCTCAATGCCGCTTTTGCCGACCAGCTTCATGATCGCTCCGGAGCTGCGCAGCGAGACCCACAAAATCACACTCACCAGCAGGAAGGTCAGCACCGGCGCGACGCTCAGCACCCAGGCGGGAAAATCGACGCCGCTTTTCACCGTCGAGGCGGAAGAGATGATCATCGCAATGGTTCCCGGCCCGGCTGTGCTCGGCATCGCCAGCGGCACAAAGGCGATGTTCACCGGCTCTTTGGCCCCGTCCAGCTCATCCAGTTTCTGCTTTGCTTCCACCGAATGGCTGGCAGGCTTCGCCGGAAACAGCATCCGGAAACCGATAAAGGCGACAATGAGTCCACCGGCGATACGCAGGCCGGGAATCGAGATGCCAAAGGTGTTCAGCACCGCATTGCCCGCGTACCACGCCACCAGCATGATGGCGAACACGTAGAGAGACGCCTGGCGCGCCTGACGGTTGCGCTCCTGGAAGTTCATGTCACCCGCCAGCCCTAAAAACAGCGCCACGGTGGTGAGCGGGTTCGCCAGCGGCAGCAGCACGACCAGCCCCAGGCTTACCGCTTTAATTAACTCCAGCATGTCAGATCCCCCTGATTAATGTTTCGGGCGCTCCAGCGCCTCCAGCAGCTCGGGGAAGAAGTCCTGCAGGATTTCAGGCGTCATCAGTTCGGGATACTGCATCAGGTGTTCGCGGATGCGTTCATTGACTTCCGGCAGCAGTCGCTGGGCCGCGGCGCTGGCGGTGATTTTGTGCTTCTTCATGGCGCGCAGCAGATCGCCCGGCAGGGCGTCTTCGTCGTCGCCGTCATCGACCATCTCCAGCGCGTCCAGCTCGTCGAACATCTCCATCAGCGCTTCGGTCTGCGGCGTGCGGGATTCATATTCGCGCGGATGCTCCTCCTCCAGGAAGCGCAGCATGGCGCGCATCGGCGTGCCGTCAGGGGAAGCAGGAGGTTCGGCTGCGAACCAGCTCAGCAGCTGGTGCATGGTGACCTGGTGAACACGATAGCCGCTGTCGACCAGCTCATCGGCCAGCAGTTCGGCGGTTTCATTTTCTATCAGACAGATATGCGTGCGGTTGGGTTCGTACTGATCCAGCCACTGATAGATCTCTTCAATCACGCCATCGTCATACTCGAATTTTTTGCTGAGATAGCTGCCGTCCTGCTGGTGGACGCAGGCCTGGATCTGATCGGGGTCGAAGTAAAGTGCGATGTTGATGCCTTTCATGCGTGCTGTCCTGTAGAAACCAAAACAACACTATAGCGCTCAACCCCAGGTTAAGGGAATGTCAGGCATCACAGCACGGGGGAGTTTCCCGCTCCCCGCTGAACCGCGAGGAGAGGGAGGCAGAGAGGGGATCAGGAGATAAAGTTTTTGCCCTGCTTCAGGACCACGTCGCAGGCTTTGGTTTTGAGTTTCTCACCCATTGGCGAGTTGCTCAGGCTCTGCAGATTAAGCTGCTGACCGTTACCGGTGTTCAGCAGGCCTGCCAGGCCCTGGGTGTAGTCTGTCTGCTGCTGTTGCGCGGCGGGCGTGGTCAGGCCAAGCTTGCTCAGCACCTGATCTTTCACCGACTGCACATTGTTTTTCACCACGTTGTGCTCGACGCAGTACTGCATCACGCCGGCCGCGTTCGTCATGCTACTGGCGCTGACCGCTTTGTCGCCGCCGCCCAGCATGCTGGTAATGGAGGAGAGCGACAGCCCGCCATTCTGCTGCGTGGTGCTGGTGGTGTTACCGCTGTTCTGCTGGCTGAGCTGCGACGCTGCACTGCTCAGCTGATCCTGCCAGCTTGCTGCTGATGCACTGCCTGCGACCAGAAGCGCGGCCAGTCCCCATCCCCACACACTGCGTTGTGCCTGTTTCATCTCAACCTCGGTATCTGCGTATTCAGTTTTGCTAAGAGAGGCAAAGGCGCAGAAAGTTCCTGAACTTTTTTATTTAATTCCACTTTAAGACTCTTCTGTAATAACGGCGCTGAATAATGAAATAAAGCGCGGCCTGGGTTATTTCCCGGTACAACCTGATGGCTATGTAAATAAAGATCTGGCGCTGAAACATTATTTAATATCCCCGCCCGTCATGGCAGGAACATTCCTGGTTGCCGCGAATTTTTGTGGCCTTTTTATCGGCCTGATTCCTGATGCCACATACCGACAGGTAACTATTTATCAGTGAAATAAGTTCTTTTCAGGATGCTGTTTTTACAGGTTTTTCTATTTTTAACGCAGCGGTAAAAACAGGGGTATTATTTGGATTGATGTTAATTAAGTGGGCTGAATATAAATTTCATCCGCCGGAAATTTTATTATTCCGGCTTGCGAAATCAGCGAGAGTGTTCATGCTTAATCACTGTGTCAGGCAGTTGTGGCAGATATTTAATCTTAACGGGAGAATCAATATGGCTGGGCAGCCAGAACACAATAACTCTGCAGAGGTCGCGCTTAAACTCGCTGAAGAGGAAATAGCCCTGACGAAGCAAAAGATTGTGGATGGACATGTCCGCGTTACCCGTTCCACAACCGAGCATGACGAGGTCATCAGTACACTGCTTAACCGGGATAAGGTTGAGGTTGAGCATGTAGCAAAAGCACAACCCGTAGAGACGATGCCCGATATCAGGGAAGAAAACGGTGTACTGATTGTCCCGGTAGTTGAAGAAGAAATCCAGATTGTCAGAAAACTGGTGCTTAAAGAGGAAATCCACATCCGAAAAGTGCAGGAACACGTTCCTTTTCAGGAAGTGGTGACCCGACGTGAGCAGCAGGTGAACGTTGAGAGAGATGACGATCAAACCCGCTAACAGAGAGGAACCTATCATGGCACAGGAAAAAATCGTAACACTGTTCGATTCTGCAAATCAGGCAGAGGCCGCGAAAAGAAATCTCGTGAAAGCAGGCTTTTCCGATCGGGACATCAGTCTTATCAGTGGAGAGCGTTTAGAGCAGGAAGGGCAGTCAGTCCGCCATCCGAGCCTCTGGCAGCGCCTGTTTGGCCATACCGTCGATAAAGATCAGGCGGATGTCTATACCCGGGCGATGGATAAAGGCGGCGTGGTTCTGACACTGCGCACCGAAGAGGAGAAGCTGGCTCGCGCCATGACGATTCTCCATTCGCATGACTCGATGGATGTCCCGTCACGTATGCAGAGCAGCCTGGATAACGGCACAACCGCGCCGGGCGTTAACCCGACGGCGGGTAAGCAGTTTGCCGGTGAGACCAACGACCGTCAGGTAGAGCCGCGACGCACCTCGCTGACCGGTGATGAGAGCGAAGCCGACATTCTGCGTCTGGCCGAAGAGCAGATTGAAGTGGGTAAACGTCTGGTCAGCGAAGGCTCGACCCGTGTACGCCGCTATACGGTGACTGATACCGTCTCTGAAGAGATTTCGCTGCATGAGCAGCACGCTGACATTTTCCGCCGCTCGGTGAATGAACCCGCGCTGGCCGGAGAGGTAGACTGGTCCGAGAAAACCGTCGAAGTGGCGGAGACCCATGAGCAGCCGGTGATCAACAAAACGGCCCATGTGAAAGAAGAAGTGGTGGTGCGTACCGATGGCAGTGACCGCACCGAGACCATCAAGGACACGGTGCGTCGTCAGGAAGTGGACATCGACCATGCCCGTGGCGGTCTGGATAGCGAGCTGCCGGGTTCAGCGGCACGAGGCAAACCGGCAACCGCAGGCACCGCCTCACCCGGCGTGCAGAACCGCGACCACAAAGAGAGCCTGACGGAGAAGGTGAGCGAGAAAGCCAGCGAAGTGAAGGATAAGGTTGAAAACAAGCTGCATCATCGTGATTACGACCATTCGCACTGAGGCGCCAACCCTGACAACAGGCGCTGAGGGCAATGCCCGATGCTGAGCATGCAAGAAGAAGCCAACCGCAAGGTTGGCTTTTTTGTGGGGGTGGAACCCCGCCTGAGAGGCAGAGATGTCAGCTTAGTGTTTTCCTGAGAATCGCATTCAGCCAGATCTCATCGCCCCGGCCGGCACGTAAATCACCTGTCTGCCAGAGGTGTGCTGTCTCAAGAGCGAACCTGTTCTCCCCGAAGCCCGCTTCTGTTGTCTTCAGCGGCTTATTTTCTGCCAGTGTCTGAGCGCCGTGAGCATTAACGCCATCAATCAGCTTCTGCAACCCGGCCACATCCATATCTGTAAATCTGCGGCCATCCTTTTCCCGCTCGCCGCAGCCATATTTGAACGAAAGATACCAGACGCCGCCTGGTTTCAGCGCGATGGCCAGCTTTGTCATGACGTCAGGCAGTTCCGCTTCGGAGATATGCAGCAGGGAGGCGCAGCACCAGATCCCGTCGTATGTTTCAACCGCATCAACCTCCTCAAAACGCTTCTGCGCCACCGCGTTCCCGGAAAACTGACGGGCCAGCGCAACCAGTTCGGCGGAAGCATCAAAGGCTTCGACGACAAAGCCCATATCACTAAAGGCTCTGACGTCACGCCCTGAACCGCAGCCTGCATCCAGAATGCGTGCACCGGGCAGCAATTCCCTGATAAAAGGCCGGTAAAGTGCCGACATATCCATGTTTGCCGTATCGCGAAAAAACCGCTGAGCGTGCTCCCGGTAATACTCTTCGTTGCTCAAAACAGGCTGTCTCCCTGTGCCGCTGGCTGCCACTCATGCAGCAGGGCAAATTTTGCCCTGTTCCAGTTTGTCTGCAGAAAGCTGTGCCGCTGTTGGGGTGTATCGCCGGTCTGACGGATTAACGTTTCCCGCAGTGGCAGGTGGCTGTTAATAAAGTATTCGTTTCGATCGTTCAGGCGCTGCAGCAGCGAGATTGAGGGAATACGTGCAAACTTACCCTGAGCGCCGCGATTACAGGTCTGGCAGGCCAGCACCAGATTCCAGACGCCGTTGAGGTTGCCAATTTCTTCGCTAAGCATCAGCGGCAGGAAGTGATCGACATCAGCCAGGTTCTCCTCACCGCCCGTCACGCCAATCGACCGGAAGCAATAAAAGCACCGGCCTTTCTGGTAGCCATTCAGGCTGCTGCGACAGCTGGTAATGGTGACGCGGCGACCACTCTGACGGCTGAAAAGCATCTTGTCGTTATCGTCATAATCAACCGCAATCAGGTTACGTGAAACGTTCATCGCCCAAGCTTCTTCAACCAGCCGCCATCTGGCCTCTGTTTCCGCGACCAGACTGGCAAACTGTTCATTTTCCGTCAGCTGATAAAAGTTATCCATCAGCCGGATGCCTTTATGGCTGCGCCGTTCATCCAGAAAGAAACGTTTGTCGATTTCCGCGTGATTCACGTTATGAAAGGCATCAATGACATTCGCAAAGCCGCGCTTCACGGTAATGGCAATCAGCTGATCTTCGGTGATGTCGCCCGCATTGAATTGTCTGCACGCCTCCAGAAACCCGCTGCTTTTACTGGTGATTTGTTTTGGGGCATCGCGCAGGTGAGCACATAAATGACGCGTAAAGGGCACGGCCAACGCCTCCAGCGTAATCAGATCGCTGTCTGGCTGCTTCAGATCATAGAGCGCATGGGCCAGGGCAAACTTATAGGAGGCGACATTTTTGCCAAAGAGAATAACGCCGCGCCAGTAGTTTTCAAGGCGGGGATCGGCCTGGTAAAAGCGCATGCAGGTTCCTGTTTTGCGAGGCAGCTCGAAAATTCACGTAACAGGATCAGATAACAAACACAGGTAAATGTAAACCGTAAAGGGCGGGATGAGGAGGGCGCGCTTTCAGGGATAAAAAGGCGTTAAAAGGTCATAAAGAGATTATGATAGCCGCTGTTGCCGGGTTCATCCGCAGGGACGCCCTCTGCTTAGCAACAGATTGTCATTTCACTCACCTCACATTCAGGGAACAGGAAGCAGCGTGACGGTTATTCAGAAGCGGGTAATGCTAGTGGCAGCGCTTGCCACCCCGGTTATCGCCCAGGAAAGCGGCGTATCTTTTAATCACAAGGCGTGGTCAGTAGCCTGCGATAACACCTTAACCTGCCGTGTCGGCGGGCAAACCACAGAAGAGAATCTGGGCGGCGTGTTGCTGACGCGTGCAGCGGGCGCGGATACCGCCACCTCTGGCGAAATCATGCTGCCGGAGGATGATGAAAATCAGAAGCCGGTAACAACGCTCACGCTCTGGATTAACGGCCAGCTTGTGGGTGACGCGACGCAGAAAGCGCATCGCTGGTGGTTGTCAGATGCGCAGACGCTGGCGCTGATTCAGGCTATCAAAGGCCGCGGCACGGTGGAGTTCAGAGGGGATAATGAGACCCTCCAGCTTTCCGGTGATGGCGCCTATGCCGCCCTGCTGAAAGTGGATGACGTGCAGGGCCGTATCAACACGCCGGGTGCCTGGGTGAAAAAAGGCGACAGGCCCGAAAAGAGCGTCGCGAAAGCCGTGGCTGTTCCGGTTATCCAGGCGGCACAGATCAGTCACTCCCAGCCCTCTGTTCTGACAAAAGAAGAGGCGGCAGCGCTCAGGCCGTAGCTGCTTGCCGCATTAACCCCGGATCAGGAATGTGATTATCTGACTGCAGTCGGAGAGAAGGACGTCAACGACCATATTATCAGCGGCGATATTACCGCCACGCCACTGGATGCGACGCACACGTTGCTTTCCACCCAGTGCTGGGGCGCAGCCTATAACCAGGGATACGGCTACTGGGTCACCGACCCGCAACGCAAAGCGAAGCCGGTGGCCGTCACCACCGACGCTCAGACCTGGGAAAAGGGTGTCATCACCAATGTTTCGCTGGCAAGCAGTGCCGGCAGCTGCGTGTTTAAAGAAGAGTGGGTCTGGGATGGTAAGGCGTTTCGTCAAAGCCTGGTGGAAATCAACGATGGCTGCTGGTTTCCACGTTCCCTCGGTGACAGAGTGATACCCACGCTGATATCAGACGTAAAACATGAGGGAATAAAGTGAACTGTAAACCGATGCTGTTCGTTCTGGCGATGCTCTCCCTGTCTGCTCAGGCCAGCCAGAGCGGCACCACCTTTGAGCACAAAGACTGGGAAGTCGCCTGTGATAATACGCTGACCTGCCGCATTGCGGGTTATGGCAAAGAAGAGGACCCGTCCGGCTCCATCCTGCTCACCCGTGCCGCCGGACCCGGAACAGAGACGGTGGGAGAGGTGACGCTGGGCGACACCGAAGATGACAGCGAACCGGCGGAAAAGCTGACGCTGTGGATCGACGGGAAATCAGCCGGCGATCTGGTGGCGGCTGACGATAACTGGCGCATGTCGGCCAGTCAGACTTCTGCGGTCATCAGCGCCGTCAAAGGCAACGGTAAAGTTGAATTTAAAGGCGGCACAAAGCCTTTCCTGCTTTCCGGCGAAGGCGCCTATGCCGTGCTGGTGAAAGCGGACGACGTGCAGGGCCGGATCGGCACGCCAGGCGCGCTCACCAAAAAGGGCAATAAGCCGGAGAGCAGCGTGGCTAAGGCTGTGCCCGCACCGGTTATCCAGGCAGCAAAAACCGTCAGCGGCGAATCCCGTCTGCTGACCGATGCGGAAATTAACGCGCTGAAAACCCGACTGCTTTCAACCGTCAATCGCAATGACGATGACACGTGCGACAGCCTCTACTCACCTGCTGAAAACAGCGATCCGGAGACCGATGGACTCACCCTTACGCCACTGGATGAGACACATGCCTTGCTTTCGGCGCTCTGCTGGCGAGCCGCTTACAACGAAGGCTATGGTTACTGGGTGATTGATAATCAGCTAAAAGGCCAGCCGGTGCTGGTAACCGTGTCCGGGTCGGATTACGACAAGGGCGAGATCACCAGCGTGCAGAAAGGCCGGGGCATCGGCGACTGCATGAACCAGGAGAGCTGGGTATGGGATGGTCAGGCTTTCCGCAAAAGCTATGACGGCGGAACCGGGATGTGCCGTTATATCCATGCGGGCGGCACCTGGGATCTGCCCACGCTGGTAGCGGATGTGAAGCCTGTTTCGGGTTAGCGCTTTGGTTACGCCAGGGAACCATGAGAGGCGGAGGAACCGCTGCAGAGCGGGTGAGGGGAGTAATCAGCGTCAGCAAGGCTGCCATCTGATGAACGTGAAACCTGAAAAGATGGTTTTTTCAGCAGTTGTATCTTAGCCTGCGGATAAGGGTTGCGGAAACAGGGGGTAACGGTATAATCCCCAACGTTTTCCGCATCCCTTCAGTGCCGAAGTGGCGAAATCGGTAGACGCAGTTGATTCAAAATCAACCATCGAAAGGTGTGCCGGTTCGAGTCCGGCCTTCGGCATTCAATACCTAATTTCTTACTTTTCAGAGAGTTAGATACAAAATTCTATCTCTTTTGCATGTAAGAAATGATCTAAATTCTCACCAGAAATTGCCGCTGTAGTTAGTAGTGGCAGATCAGGGAATACTATCTCATAGCGGCGTGTAGTTCCAAGCTCAAACACGTATCAGCATCCAACTTGAAGCTAATGACGTAGTCAGCGTCTTTAAACATTCCCTAAAACTTTTGACTGTTACGCACTTTGCGCGGTGTTCCATGATGCCCCACGTCGTGATGACGTTGCAGGGAATAAACGAGCTAATGTTGGGATGAGGGTTACGAGTCATCAGCCAAGCGAGAAGTTTGGCACTCATCAAAACCTAACCTGGCCGGGAAAGGGTCAGGCTCTGCCGTGGTGTTCACCGAGCCATAAATGATCGGTACTCGATAAGTCACAGTCGATTGCAAAACCAGCGGGTCGCCTACGGCGCGTCCATGTATGTGCCCAACACGGCGCATAGGCGGTCTATTGTTCTAAATTTACCTGTATGTAGTTTGGTACCTGTCTAGATAGGCGATTGGTCTCATGGTTCCGATGAGCGAATTAACTTGTTAAGATGCACACCATAAGCCTTGAGGCGGAGATAATGATGAAATCTGTAGAGCTATTTGCTGGCGCTGGCGGCCTCGCAATGGGGTGTAAAATCGCCGGATTTGAGCATTTGGCGGTAGTCGAATGGGATAAGTGGGCTTGCGACACTGTCCGTGAAAACCAAAGCAAAGGTAACCCACTATTAGTTGATTGGAACCTCTTCGAGGGTGATGTAAGGGAGTTCGACTGGTCATCAATCCCTAAAGGTATCGATCTACTTGCGGGCGGTCCACCTTGCCAACCATTTTCAATAGGTGGCAAGCACAAAGCTAATTCGGACTCGCGAGATATGTTTCCTGCAACAGCAGAAGCAATAAGGCAAATTCGTCCTAAGGCTTTCATCGTCGAGAATGTGAAGGGGTTAACTCGAGCGACCTTTGCGAGCTATTTCCAGTACATCCAATTGCAGCTTGAGTTTCCAGAAGTGGCCCCTCGGAATAGCGAAGACTGGAGCGAGCATTTGAAACGCTTGCAAGAAGAAAAAACCAGTGGAAAGAGCAAAGGGAAAGGGTTGACGTATAACGTACTGGCTACATTAGTCAATGCAGCAGACTATGGTATTCCACAAAAACGTGAGCGAGTATTCATTGTCGGTTTCCGCGATGATCTTGAAATTGAATGGTCGTTCCCTAAACCGACCCATAGTTATGATGCACTTGTTTATGAACAGTGGGTTACTGGTAATTATTGGAAACGACACGGTTTAGAAATGCCAGCTGTTCCAAGCCAGATGATTAGTCGTATCGCAAAATTGCGTAAAAATCCTCCCGATACACTTCCGTGGAAAACAGTTCGAGATGCAATTGCAGATTTGCCAGATCCTGAAATAAAGGCGGCGAAGATTATCCGGAATCATACGTTCCAAGCGGGAGCACGAACATATCCCGGTCATACGGGAAGCCCATTAGATCTGCCAGCTAAAACGCTCAAAGCAGGTGCTCACGGCGTTCCTGGTGGGGAGAACATGCTTGTTCGTGATGATGGTTCAGTACGCTATTTTACTGTGCGAGAAAGTGCCAGAATTCAAACATTTCCCGATAGTTATCGTTTTCACGGAAGCTGGACTGAAACTATGAGACAGTTGGGTAATGCAGTGCCGGTTCACTTGGCGTATTGTGTTGCAAGCAGTGTAGCGGAAAAGCTGCTGACCTCTGAAATTGGTAACATTCTCAAGCAGGGTGGTAATAATAAAAGGGCGTTTGCATGACAGGAAAGGTCATTCCATTTAATCCGCTCGATAAGCAAAATTTAGGCGCCAGTGTTGCTGAAGCCTTATTGAGCAAAGATGCTCATCCCATGGAGGAGTTAACCTCATTTCCAGGTGCAGGGATTTATGCGATTTATTACACTGGCGATCATCCTGCTTATCGGCAATTAGCGGAACTGAATCGTGATGGGCAATTTCGATTGCCTATCTATGTGGGTAAAGCCGTACCAGCAGGGGCAAGAATGGGGCTTACCAATCCTGATAAGGTTGGAAACGTCCTCTTTAGACGCTTAAAAGAACATGCCGAAAGTGTTCGCGCAGCGGAAAATCTTTCGATTGAAGATTTTTATTGCCGATTTTTGGTTGTTGATGACATCTGGATCCCACTAGGCGAATCTTTGGTTATTTCCCGTTTTAAACCAATCTGGAATTCGTCAATTGATGGATTTGGAAATCACGATCCAGGTAAACATCGTTACACTGGCTTACGCCCTAGATGGGATTTCATGCATCCGGGAAGAGGTTGGGCTGCGAATCTACGTGAGCGTGACGAAACACAAGAAGAATTAATTAGGGACGCACAACAGTATTTGAAAGATCTACCACTGCATTTGGCCGAAACTTTCATCAAAGCTAAAGGTGATTAAGTTAACCTCGAGCAGTAAGATAAATTATAGGTTAGAACGAATGTATGTGAGTTTGGCGGGATCATGCCTTCGAGTGTGATCTCGTTTTTTTGAGCTTGTTATAAAATCCGATAACATTAGTTTAGCTATGTTGGATTTTCTCTTGAAGCCGCTAAAAGCATTTGGCCCACTACCGCATTTCTCATAACCATTCTTCATCTCAGGAACGTCTACAGACGCTATAGAATTCATACGTTAATAACAGGCAAATATCAATCTGCTAAATAATCAACGTTGGTTCTAATAGCCATATTTTGGGTGCTTAACCGCCCGCTATCCCCATCTATTAGCTATAAGTTTCCTTTTAAAATATCATTTATATGATTTTAAAGGGGTTTCATGTAAGCACGGACGTTATAGGCTTCAATGCCTGGTTGCATGGTTCAGGAGGAGATAATTTAGTAAAAAAGAGGGGTATTTAACATAATGGGTGTTACGCGCCTTGAGAAATCGGCACTCATCCATAAATTAGCATGAAAGGGCTATTTTACTGACTTATCCAACTCCAATTTGTCAAATTCGCGCAACAACAATTCATTAACATTTGCTCGATCTGAGTGTTCAGTCAAATCCTGCATCAAACGTTCATTTATCACAATCTTCTTACCGCTAAAAGGCTGATCGGCACAGTCAAGAAGGTGAGAGCATGACTTGCACGAATTCACATATAAGTGATAATCGTTATCATTAAATGACTGATTGTGTATACAGTGGTGTTTTTAATGAAGTTTTCATAGTATTTATCAAAAATAATTTAATTATTAACATAAGAAGAGGGAAGAGAAAAGTTTGCTAAGCAGTACAGCTAAGTGAGTAGAGCTTGCACAATGTCGGTAATGGTATGCCTGCTATAGCTCAGCCCTAGTGCTGCAAGGCCTGGCACAATGTTAAAGTAAATGTGAAAGTAAGCTGTTTTACTTTTAAAGTTAGTTTGTTATTAGTCGGTTCTATTATGGATCAGCTTTCTACTTGCTAATATGTATTGAATTTACAGTCAATAAACCCTTAATAACTCTCTCATTAGTAAATAGTTAAAATGTCTCTTTGTTAGCTATAAAAGGTGTAATTGCGGCTCCTGGCGAAGCCAGATAATGCGGGCAGGGCATAGCCAGGTTTGCCCGGCGTAATCTCAGGTGCGCGTAGCTGTCCACCTGAAGGAGTAATCAGCCTGAAGGCTGCACTAAGTTACTCTGTGTACCGTTCACGCTGACGCTCTCCGAAAAAGTACAAACAACAGTAATAAGATAACAACAGAAACAATAAACACTGTTCCTGTGCTATCTAACAACTTTTAACCATAGTCTGAACGATAAACCCATTCAAACAATGGAAAGTTGATATACAGAGAAGATAAGAAAGAGAACAAACACAACAACGATAAACCTGTTATTGTGCAATGTCTCTTCCTAAGATTCGTTAGCTGATTACCGGTAAGATAAACCCATACCCGTAACCAGACTCATCTTGATACATGCAAGCTTTTCCCGTTGGGAAACCAACGCTTGTTACCTATGCTTACCCTACGGTAAGTTTCATCTGTATAGATGAAAGTCATTACATGACCATAACCTTAGCGAATACTCCGGCACTCGTCGCTACGCTACACTACACTCTATGCCTACGTTTCACTAAACCTCTTCGAGCAATGTTCCTTCAATCCAGAAGGTGCAATCACTTCCTATACATCCTATAGGAGATGCTTTCACCTTTTTACTCTGGATACGTGCTAAAGCACTTGAAGAGAAATTACTCTCAGGAGCTGCAATTGCACCTTTTTAAATATCCCGATCATCATAACAGGCTTCACAGAATTCATTTTAAAGCGCTATCTCAGATGAGGTAATGCATTGTATCGGTTAGATACAAAACCGCTTAGAATCGCTTACAGAGCGTTTTAGAGGCATTTGCAGATTTAAGAGTTAACACTATGTGCTAGATCCTCTGATTGCTGCTTCTTTGTTCAAATAGAGCTTGCTTTCTTACTTGTACTATGAAAATATTGTCATATAAGCGGAAATTTTTCCTTGACATATCCATTGATACCTGATAATATAAGGATAGGTAACAGAAACAGTTCTAAATCAGGAGGCAGTATTAAGAGATCAGACCTAACTGATCTTGATTATGATTTTCTAGCAGGCTTGGTCTCAGGCAAATACAGCAGGAAGCAATATCAAACGTTCCTCTCTTCTTATCCTCAGCATCCTAATGCATCTCGCATAACTCAAGCACTGAGAATTCACAAGATCATTCAAGCTATCTCCGAGTATACGGAGAATAGTAATGAGTAAAAATAAACTAACGGCTAATGGTTATCTACAGTTCCTTATCTTAGGAATATGGGATGAAGAAGAACTTACAGCCAGATATAACAATCGTAATGTAGACACTCCACAAACTAAAGAAGCTATGTTGTGGGCTTTGGAAGCCTACAAGCGCCTCTGTGGGAATAATACATATCCAGGAGAAAGATAATGGCAGCATTTGAACACGGAATAAATCTGAAGCTAAAAAGCGAAGTGCGCTTAGCCTTGCTTGATGAAGCAAACAGACAAGGAACTTCAATGGCTCGCCTGGCGGCCAAGATTTTACAAGAATACTTAATCAACTCTGACAATGGAGTAAACAACCCTAATGGAAAAGAAACAACAACCAGTCCAGATCGTTAATGCAATTTGTGGCAGTGGCAAATCTTACAACTTTAGACAAGTAATCGAAGCAAACCCTGATCAGAAATACCTTATAGTAATGCCAACTGAAAACCTCATTAATCAATATCAGAATAACACTGCAATTGAAACTAAGAAAGTTATTCGGGAAGATGGCAAGCAAGGCGCTACAAGACAATTAAAAGCCTGTTTGTCTGAAGATTTTCATATCAATGTAATATTGTGTAGCCATGAATGCTTTAAGCGTTATTGCAGAGAAGCAACGCAAGATGTGATTATGCAGCAGAAGTTAAAAGATTTTACCGTGCTGATCGATGAAGTGCCAGAAGCAAGCATCGGCAGTGATTTAAATATAAAAGCTAGTGATTCATTCGGATTTATGCACACGCTGATTGAAAAGGACGGCTTACTTTGGGCTGATCCTGAAAATCTTGAACTCCTTAAAATGGCAGTAAAAGAGAGAGAAGGCTACACAGAAGAAATCAGAGATATTTGCTATAGCCTCCTTTCAGGTAGTGGTGCGCTCTTTGACAAAAGAAGCAATAACCTGGTCAGCTTCGCTATTAATCCTGTTGTCCGTGCGGCGAAGTGGTGCAAAGAATTTGTATTGCTTGGGGCATCCGCTGATGAAAGTGAATTAGCGGTTATGATGGAGCAATGCAACATTGAAACAATCAAAGCGGATAAGAAGTGGCGACCTGACGAGAACAGAAACAAGCACAGAAATACTTCAAAGATTAAGCTTGTTCCTGCATTAGATGGCAATGCGTCTATGACTGCCTTAGCTCCGGTTTATGTAGAACTGTTGCAGCAGATCAACCGCAAGCTAAAGTTAAAGCCTTTTATCTATGCCACAAACGAAGATAAAAACACTCAGGATTTGAGCTGTGCATTTTCAAGCCTGGCTAATGACGCCTTTAAAGATAATGGTCAGCGTGTATCTATGGCAAGTCACGGTCTAAATATTTATGCAGGCTATGCTGTTCACGGTCTTGATAAAGAGGCATTAACAAAAGCTAATGTTGTGAATGTTGAACAATGTTACAACGGATATACTCAAGCAGCCTAATAGGCGTAGTAAACTTTGCAGGGCAGGTAAACAACCGGTTTCGTAAGTATTGCAGATTAATGCAGTGGGACTATGACGAAATCAAAAAAGCGAGACGCAAAACAAACAATGATGAGTCCTGCTATCAGTTTCTGTGCAGAACAGCTATTAGAGATCAAAACAATAACCGAAACTGTATATTCATTGTGCCGGATGTGGCTTGTGCTGAATACCTGAAAGCCAGATACTTTAAAAACTGCATTATCGAAGCGCCATTAATGAAAAAGACTCGTGCAAAGATGGAGCCTAGAGAGCAGGAGATCAAGAAGAATGACAATATGATCAAGTTTATTGAATGCTTTGAAAAAGGCATGAAACAAAAAGATATATCTGAACATATGAATGTTAATATCCGAACAATCAAAAACTATGCTAAGGCGTATAAAACATTAAAGGCTGCATAATGTTAACAATATTTTTAACACTAATGCTAGTGCATTTTATATTAACTAATAAAAAATGAGAAGGTCACAAAGGTAAAGCCTAGTGACCTTTTTTAATGCCTAAATCTAATGGAGGAATTTTTGTCTTATGTAACACAAACAAGCTATAAATCAGCAGAGCTATATGCAGTAAAGCCACAAAAGAAAGCTAAAGCTTTGCCAGAGCCTTATGCAGTAATCCTTAAATATTTCGACCCTGTGCCTTTGAGCGACGCAGAACGAGAACTAGTTAATACCATCGTATCAAACTGCCCTGGTGTCTATTTTAAACCTCGCAAGAAAGCTAAGACAATCATCATAGGTGAGCCTGAGAAATGGCAAGCGCTAGGTTTTGAAACGGAAAGAGAGTATCTCAGCCGCTTTGAACTTCAGAGAGATACTACTCATTTTAATGGCTACGAACTGCAACTGGCCGTGTTTGGGGAAGAGATTAATGAATAATGAAACAACGCCTCTTACACGTTGGAGAAACTGGAAGCAGATTGTAGACGTATATCAACAGCACAGATCTGAATCAGTTTTATGCAGGCGCTTTAGATTATCTCCAGATGAAGCCTTAGCAATCGCTAACACAGTTACTGAAATGGAAAAGAATAATAATGATGATGCAGAATAGAAACTTTAAGTTTTATGAAGAGCAAATCCAATTAGTAAAGAATGATTTAGGCGGCTTAGTACGCCGCAAGTTGCATAGATATTATGAAGATGTCCAAAGAGGGATTTCCTCTCTCCTTGAGATCCTCGAAGAGATTTACAAATGTTCTTATGATTCAGATTATGTAAATTATTACGATAAGGCAGAAATTCAGAGATCCATCTTGGAGTTACTTGAACAAATCAAGATGGCAAAGAAAGCATTAAAGCAGATGTATGAGCTTCAGAAGCTGCTTCCGCAAGAGCATCCAAACTTTATTCTCGACAACTCTGGAGCGAGGATTATCACTGAAGCAAACCTCGTTAAGCTAAATGATGATTCAGTAAACGAACTAAAATATAAAATGAAAGAGGGAAAAAAATCGAAGTGATTTATAACAAAGTTAAAGAAGAACTTGAGGCCGTTGAGCACATTATTCAAAGCCTCTGTATGGATGACTACAAATCACCAGATGCATACTTCAGTAACTTCGAGTTTGTGCAAAACCGATATGTATCGCTGTCAGACCTGGCTAATGTCTCCTTCTTGGAATGGCTGGCAGAACGTGACTCAAAGCTGTACCTTTCCCTTGTGAGATGGGCGACTACTGTGAGTGCAATTGGCGGATGCATCGCTAATCTTTACCCAGAAGATAAAGAGCACATCGCTATGCACTAATATGCATTAATATGCACTTAAATTGAATAAATATGTTGACTGGGGTAAACAATAGGTATATAATAAGGGTATAGGGATAATTCTTTCAGCGGATATTACTCTATACCTTGTGCATTATTTCCATTATCTATTTTGCACCTCTCGCCCCCGCTCTGGGCGAGCCTCCAAAACTGGCTGATTACCCAGAAGAGCATCTTCTCTAAAGTTATTTCCTTATTCAATAGTCATTCTCCGATGACTATTTCTTATGTTATTTTAAATAAGATAACATAACAAATATTGATTCTACTTACTCTCAAAGCAGCTTTCACATTGAATGCTGCTTTCTTTTTATGGAACGTATAATGAATAATAAGATTCCTGTCACAATGTATTGCGAACCCGACATTGCAAACGAGTTGTATCTTCTGGCGAAGCAAGCAGGCATTGAAGCTATCAAGCCTGAAAATGAAGTAAACAAAGCAAGTAAAACTACTTCTGCACATAAAATCATGCTTATGAAAGCTGAGACGCTAGAAGAAAACCATAATAAAAATAAAGAAAGTAAGCAAACGGAAGAGAATGTTAAAAATGAATTCCTTGAGCTTATTAAAACAAGAAATGGAGTATAAATTGAAAATCTCTGAATCCTTACTAAGTGCATATGCAGTTGTCGCTTATGCTGCTGATCCCGTAAATTATGACCGTCTTGTCACGTTTACCGATGGTGCGCCTTCTGAACTTATTGCAGGAAGCCTTATTGACCTGACTGATCGTTCTCTTGCAAATGGCAATACCGCATCAGCTAATCTTGCTATTGTGCTGGACTATGTACCAGAAGGTCAAAAGTATATCCGTGTTGCACGTGATGGACTGGCTACTTTCATTCGTCAAAATGCATTGAGTGCTGCTTCTTCAACCGCTATTCCTTCTCTGATTACGAAACTGGAAAGTAAAGGCTATATCGTTAAGCAAGAAGAATTCATCGCTACAACCTAATATAAGGATAATAATAAAAATGGCTTCAATTTATGATGCTCTACTTGCCAAACGTGTCTTCGATTTTGCTGATAGCTACAAATCAGTAAGCGCACCTAACAATATTTTTACCTCACTGAATCTGTTCAGCGATGAGAACCTTTCAAGCAATACTGTTCTGTTAGATCGTCTTGTAGATGAACAAAACCGCATTAACCTTGAAAATGCTCCTTACGTTCAGTCAGATTTTAACGTTACTACTCCGCGTGGTTATGATACCCACGTATTAGATTTGAAAGCTTTTAAGCGACTGGATAAAGTAACCTCCCGCAGTTTTGAGCAAAACCGTTCATTCGGCAGAGCTAATTTAGCTCAGTCTATGGATGAAGTTATCGCAGATTTCGTAATCGATCATACGACCGCTTTTCTAAACACTCGTGAAGAGATTTACGCTGAAGCTGTATTAGGTGCGAAGCAATCTTCTGTATATGCATCACAGGGCGATTTAGATTTCTTCACCGAGTTTGGTACTACCCGATCGACTGCTATTTTTAACTTTGGAGCAGGTGAAAACGTACTACAGCAAATTGATGCAGTATTGCGCCAGATTCGCCAGGCTGCTAAATCTCAGATTCGCCAGCTAACCGGCATTGTTTGCCTGTGTACCGGGGATTTTGCTACTGGCTTTAGCTATCATACTAGCATTAAAGAGAGCATTCTTTGGGCTAGTGCAGGTAATGGTAATGGTTATCTGTCTGACTTACAACTTATGCTATCAGCTTTTCCGATTCATCAAATGAAAGGCGTTACCTTCATTGATGTAACTGGCGATCCGCTTCTTGAAAAATATATCGGCACTGATGGCGCTGTATTCATTCCACGCTACGCGCCTAACAGCGGAGTGATGAAATGTTTTAACGGTATTGGAACAATGCACGCAGTATTTGGAAAAACACCTGGTGTTTTCCGCCAATACTCGACATTAGACGAATTTCAGTATCCTTCTGTTATTTCAGAATCTTCACATCTGGCTATTAACAACCTTCCTCAAGCAGTCGTATATTGCGGAACCGCAATTTAAGATAGTGAAATTTAAGTTGTTTACTTATATCGCCTTTCTGATAATCGACGTATTTTCAGTTTTGGCGATTGTTCACTATCACCCAATAACGACTATTTTAAGAGGTTTAAAATAAAATGGCAAAACTAATTATAATTGGTGATGACAACGATATTGTAGAGATCGAGTGTCCTGAAGATGAAATTTTTGAGTTTCTGGATTTGACAGCGTTAGCAAAACATCATTTCCTTTCAAAACAGGTGCTTTATAATCGCCTCGCTCGAAGAACCCCACTCACGGTAGCGTTAAAGACAGCGCCGCGACAATATGCTAAGAAGTGATCATCAAGGATAAATAGCCCTATCTTTAGGGATAGAGCTATTTTAATTTTATTATGCTTTAAGTTCATCTTTTGCTAACGAGTCATATAAAATTTTAGTAAGCGGTGATTCTAAATAGTCATCGCTTAGTAACTTAATAAAATGCCTTTGAGATTTTTTTGTCTTAACAATTAACTGACTCCCATCTTCACTAATTATCATAACTGTAGAGAGAAACGTATGATTTTTAACGTACTCAATAATTACTGGTACATCAATTTTCCCTAATACTGGTGAATGCTTAGAGATCTTAGCAAGCTTTCTTGAATAAGTCATTTCAGAAGAGCTTTTCTCAAGATGTGAAAGATCTTCAATTAAATTAGAGTCTTTAAGTGATTTAAGAGCAATATTAGATTGGGCTTGTATAACTTCATGGAATTTCATAGTCCTTTCAAGGGTGGTAAGATTTTTTATAATAAATTTATCATCTAAAAGGATTAAATCATAATTGAAATCCAATCTAAAAACTTGTTCTGAAAGTTCTTTAAGGTATCCTTCAGGATCTGGAACTAAGTTGAATATTTTACGGCTTTGCTCAAAAACTGTAATCGGTGTCTTATTTTTATAAAGCGATAAGCATTTATTATTGCCTCTTATCTGTATTATTATCCCTTTAACATCTCGGAATTTATTTTCAAAGTTATAGAAATCCTGTGAGTGTGGAGGGATTTCTATAGCAGATTTTATGAAATCAAACTCTTTGGGCTCTTGATCATAATCGAATGAATATAAAGCATTCTTTCGGTCATCATAGTTTGAGAGTTGAGGTATAGTTAAGTCATCGTTTTCAATAATGTCTTGCGAAAGACTTAGTTTAAAACCTTCAATGATTTTAGGGAATGCATCATGATCTATTTTTGAAATTTTCAAAGAATAGTTATCTTCTTCTTTTAAGACAAAGATAACTCTAATTCCTGTGTAGTCTTCAAAAATACTGTTTATCTCTGCCTTCAAATCATCTGGATTCATCTTTTTTTCCTTGCTATGAAAACGTAATCATCAAAAAAGCTATAAAAGACTTGGTCGCCAACTTTTAAAATATCAGTAGAAATTGCAATGACGTTTTTTGTCTCCCCACTACCGGCATGTGAGATATCTACTTTATATAACTTATATCCAAATAATGCTAATGTTGGGTTGGCATAATATTTATCAGTTCGGATGAATATTAATCCTATTACTATTATCAACAGGAGGTAAGCTATATTTTTTTGTGTGTCATCAAAGCTAAATCCCATAAACGGTACTATATAAGTAGCTAGGAAAGTTAAACTCTCATAGTTTTCACTTTGACATGCTGTAATTCGTACTGAGTCTGAACTGTTGATTTTTACTATTGAACGGAAACGCCGAAAAAAGTAATAAGCTAACCCTATAAAAAATAGACAAGTTAAGGGTACAAGATTAGTTGAGAATAATTTTCTAAATCCAATGAATTCACAACCGGAACCCCAGCACATCGGTATTTTTGCGCTTAAAACGATGATGAAAACGAAAAGCATCATCAAAGACAGTATGTAGAGGCCTATCTTATTGAATGTGCCTTTATGTTTCATTGCTCCCCCTGTCTAAGCATAATAGATAAAAAACGCTTATATTCGCAAGGAAATTATACACCTAAATACTGGTTATTTATACAGTTGTGGGGCTTTGTTATCTCACTTTGTATTAACCATAAGTCAAACTGGTAGTGACCTATTCAACTCATTGATTAAAAAGAATTTTATAAGGTGGTGCTTAACCACCTTAACCTTTCAATTGAAATCAGGGTATGTGATTAACTCCACATATCTCGATAGTTCGATTGGTGAAGCAGAGTTTTTAGAGTATGTCTTAAAGCTTTCAGTTTTACCGCGCTCGTGGCCGAGTAGTAGTGCAATGCGATCTTCGGGGACGGGCTTTAACGTCTTGCCTATGCCACCCCTGTCGAGAATCTGGGCTACTTGGTGACGTAACGAGTGAAACACCTTCCTTTCTGTTCCCACTTCTCCCAAGGCCTTACGTTTCTTGCGTGTAAATTGTTGAGAGTGCCATGTAGAGCGTTTGCCGTCTGCACGGTCTGTGATTGAAGCATGGTAAAACAAGAAGCCGTCATAGGGGCGCTGAATGAGCTTAGAAACCAGTGCAGTTAACTTGCTGTGAACAGGAATGATTCTTGCCGCTGATCTTGACTTGCCTTCTAGCACTTCAAAGCACAACACGCCCTCAATCGTTTTAATATTTCCTGTCTTCAGTGAACAGATCTCATTGAGACGCATCCCGCTATACATGCCTATCAGCGTTACCGCTTTCATTTCATCATCAAGCAAACTGTAGACTTTCGCTAACTCACCCTCTGCAAACACTTCATAGCTAACCTTGCTACTTTTCGCTTCCAGTGCATGACCACGCCAGATATTTTCCTGTGGTGCATCGTGATAACGATTACGGGCCAGATCCCAAATCTGAGCAAGGGCGCTGACATAGTTTTGTATCGTCTGAGGAGCTTTCTCAGTTTTTAGCTTATCAAGCCAGCCGGTTACGGTTGTTCTGTTCACATCCTTTAGCTGAACATCTTTCTTCTTGAGATGAGCAAGTAACACCTCCACAGCTTTGTTTGTTTTGGAAAGGGTAGTCAACTTTCGTTTCTCGCTGAATTGCACAATGTAGAGATCCAGAAGTTCGAGAAGAGAAGGGCAGTAGGTAACAGCTTCGCCCAATGGGATTGGGTTTTCTTTGGCTATGTTTCCTATCTGGCGTAGCTCATCGATGATCCGTTCCATCTTTGTGCCGCTGGGCTGTGGTTTTAGCTGTTCCCTTAGTCTGGAAAACTCTACGGCGATAGCATCACGGATCAGCCTTGCTTGCCTAATGTCTCGTGTGCCAGTGGACTTGATGAAGTTCTTCTTGCCGCTGAAATACCCTCGCATATAAGCAGGTAGGGCAATGCGAACCATATATACACCACAAGGATCAAGAATCAGGTAACGATCTCTCTTGTAAATCATGAAAACCCCAGTTATTTTGTCGGGGCAATTTCATGGCGAAATTGGTATGGTTAGCCGTAGGCTCATTCTAAATTGATGATCAAAATCAACTATTTAGGAGACGCAGTTGATTCAAAATCAACCATCGAAAGGTGTGCCGGTTCGAGTCCGGCCTTCGGCACCATTAGCACTTCCTAGACCATCCGAGAAAATCCAATTACCTTTTAAAAATCAATGCTTGCAGCGGTTTTTATGTCCTTAGTCGTCCGAGATAGTCCGTTGAAATCCGGAGGGCACTGGGGGCATAATTGGGGGCATCTTAACTTCGATTAGAAATGTGCCCCCAAATGAAGCTCAACGCTAGGCAGGTAGAGACCGCAAAGCCCAAAGACAAAAGCTATAAAATGGCCGACGGCGGTGGTTTGTATCTTGAGGTTTCGGCTAAGGGTTCTAAATACTGGCGCATGAAATACAGACGTCCCTCTGACAAAAAAGAGGATCGCCTGGCATTTGGCGTTTGGCCGACTGTGACGCTTTCAGAAGCAAGGGCAAAACGTGATGAAGCCAAAAAGCTATTAATTCAGGGCATCGATCCAAAAGCCGAACAGAAGGAAGCTCAGGCTGAGAACGCCGGGGCATATACTTTCGGAACCATCGCTCGCGAATGGCATGCCAGTAACAAACGCTGGAGTGAAGACCATCGATCGCGCGTTCTCCGTTATCTTGAACTGTACATTTTCCCTTATATTGGTTCGTCCGATATTCGCCAGCTTAAAACCAGTCACCTATTAGCCCCGATTAAAAAAGTTGATGCCAGTGGTAAGCATGACGTTGCTCAGCGCCTGCAACAGCGCGTCACGGCCATAATGCGTTACGCCGTACAGAACGATTACATTGACTCTAATCCAGCCAGTGATATGGCCGGTGCGTTATCGACAACTAAAGCGCGACATTACCCCGCATTACCTTCTAGCCGATTTCCTGAGTTTCTTGCTCGTATTGCGGCATATCGTGGTCGTGTAATGACACGGATCGCGGTTGAACTTTCCTTGCTTACTTTTGTGCGTTCAAGTGAGTTACGTTTCGCACGCTGGGATGAATTCGACTTTGATAAATCTCTTTGGCGCATTCCGGCAAAACGAGAAGAGATCAAAGGCGTGCGCTACTCGTACCGTGGGATGAAGATGAAAGAGGAACATATTGTTCCGCTTAGCCGACAAGCGATGACTTTGTTACAGCAGCTTAAGCAGATTAGTGGTGATAAAGAGCTGCTTTTCCCAGGGGATCATGACGCAACCAAGGTTATGAGTGAAAACACAGTTAACAGCGCACTGCGTACGATGGGCTATGACACGAAAACCGAAGTTTGCGGACATGGATTTAGAACGATGGCACGTGGCGCAATGGGGGAATCAGGACTATGGAGTGAAGATGCCATAGAACGGCAGCTCAGCCATTCAGAACGTAACAATGTTCGTGCTGCATATATTCATACTTCTGAGCATTTAGACGAGCGCCGATTAATGGTTCAATGGTGGGCTGATTATTTAGACAGGAACAAAGAGGATGGTATAACGCCGTATGACTTTGCTAGGGGAAATAAATAAAAATTTAATCTAGCCAGTCTATCAATGCAACACTGGCTAGAAAAAATCAATCTTAAGAGTTTGTGTCAAGAGTTAAAAGAGCATGCATTCTCTTAACAATCATAATAATATTTAAAATCAAATGCACGCAGACATATATTATTAGCGGGCAAAGAAAATAAGATAACACATTGAATTTTAATGTTGTGTTTATTATGTCGAAAAAATACTCATGTGTTTTAGCATAAAAGTAACCAGATGAATCAATTGAAAATAGAGATACTATAAAACACAATACAACTAGTAATACTCCACACAGAATTGAATAGCAAATGTTGTAATATAGCTCTGTCAATAATGATTTCTTTGATTCATAGAAAGTGTCGGTGTCTTTTCTTTGTCTTATTTTTGACTCTTGATCGTAAACTAAAACTAAAACGCTAAGCAGTAACGCGGTCAATATCGCGCTGAAATTGACTAATAATGATATTAAATCTTTTGTTATTACAGCACCAAAAATTGAAAATGATGCTGCAATGATAAAAGGAAGAATAATAAACGTGAATATATCCCATATGCTGATTTTTTTCGTATCAGCATCCTTTAAAGTTCTGAAGTGCCCTATAAGAACTTCGCATATATTTATTTTTGAACTCATTATGCTCTCCGTATGGCAATTCCACGGTACAATAGCTGTATATATTCCATGATAATGGTATCAACAAGGTTATTTAATGATGCGATTTCTGGCATTCCGTCATTAAAAATAACTTGTTCTTCATCGAAGATGATTTCACAAACAGCACCTTTTGCTGTTGTTCCAATGCGAAATGTCCTTTTTCTACCATCTCCTAATTCTACAACTGTTTTTACAGTTTCTCCATATTCTTTGAGAATTTCAACGAGCTGGTATTGCTCGGAACCTCTAGAGAAATAATCCCTAAGCCTGCCAAGCCCAGCGTTTCGAGGCGGTTTGATAACTAACTCTTGTTCGTTGTGGCCTAGTTTTCTTGCTTGCTCTGCTACATCTGTCACACCTTGAAACTTGGTTACCTTAATCTCTTTAGCTATGGCATCCATCCATTTCTCGATCGCTTTGTCGTACGCAAGAGGATGCATTTGAATTACTAAGTTTGTAATCCTCTTAAAATATTCTGAAAATAGATTCATAAAAAGTGTTTTAATACCATCGCCTCTGTAAGTATGTAAAAAAGCCATACCTTCATTTACGTCTCTAGGTATATAGAAATGTATGTAGTATCTGATTATTTCGGCATTATTTTTTGTTTTTTCGAAGTCCACATTACCAGTTTCAATGTTAATTATATCGGTTTTGGTTCCGTAATATCCTGACTCAAACCATCCGTAAATTTCTCGATTGTTTTCATCGAGAACAATGTCATTAAAACGAAAGACCTGTTTTGTTTCTTCTGAAAGAATATATTCATCATTATATTGTTGGATGAAGCTGTGAAGTATATCAAGTAAATCATGCTCTCTAATATTACTCAGTGCTGAATAACGTTGTTCTTTAGCTGCATTGGGATTGTAGCAGCGAAAAAGATACGGTGCCAAAGCGTGCATTTTTATCTCCTTTTTTAGGTAGATTAGCAAGTTATCACGCTTAGATCAATATATGAGCAACATAGGGAGTTGATTCTACGCCATATTATTCGTTTTGATGACGTGTTTTTTGTGAGTGCGCCGTGAGTCTTTTTTAGTTTGATCTGCATTTAAAAGACTTAACCATCTAGGGAAAGCGATGTCCTCTTTTCCTTAGGTCCCTACACGTAAGGAATTAGGTAATATACAAAAACGTTATCGTAACTGGCGCGCAATGCTATCCCCGCCACGCCTGCCCGCTTTATGCATCACTTTTCATGCAGGTGCATGATACGGGCCGGACCGCGCCCGCTGTGGCCTGAACGGGGGAATGCGGTGCATGGTTTTTGCATGCAGATCCATGCGCGCTATGCATGCATCACTCTTTACAAAGCGGCTGGCCAGAAAAAGGGCTTCAGAAAGGCAAAGGACAGACACAAAAAAGCCGCTGGTCGGGCAGCGGCTATGCGGGATTAATGAACCTGGCGGAATGCAGAACCGTAACGGCCCAGCGTCTGACGTTCTCTTACCGGCTCCGGCGGTGCTTCCGGTACGTTTTCCGGCTGTGGCGGTGCGGTGATAACCTTTGTGATGCTCTCATTCGTCTTGAAGGTGCAGGAGCAGTCCAGGTTAGTGCACTGGTGATAGCGCTCTTTCACCTGCTCAGACATATAACGGCTCGATTTGGTATGTGCCGCGCTTTTACAGTAGGGACAGTGCATCATTTCTGGCTGTCCTCCTGAAGCTTTGCACGCTGCGCCCGGATTGATTCCGCCAGCTTCTGGCGGCGCATAGGATGGCGGTAAAGCTCCATATCAATACCCGTAAGCGGCGGGCGATACAGACCAATATTCTCCAGCAGCGGAGCCTCATTTAGTATGCTGTCTGGAAGAGCAGCAGCCGCCCGCGTCAGCGCTTCGCCGACCTGATAAGCCACGTCCTTAATACTATCCCGGTCGTCTCCGGCAAACGCCGGGGAAAGTTCTTCACGGCGGATACGCAGCTTAATGGCCCACAACAGCGACGGACTTACGTTACGCAGGGCTGACTGCCAGTGTGCATCCGCGAACCCGGTAAATGCCTCCCGGTGCGATTCAACGTACTCTTTCCCACTGCCGCAGCATTTCAGCATCGCCTCCTGCTTATCCAGCGCCAGCTCTTTCAGCAGCCCGCCGAATTCATCGGCCAGTTCCCGGCTGGCGATGCGCTGAGAATGTTCGGCGCGCAGCTCGTCAGTGAGATTGCCTCGCAGGTTACGAAAGCGCGTGCGCCAGTTGCTCTCGGCTTCTTTCCCTGCCTCGATGGCCGCCTGCTGCTCTCTATCACAGCGGACGATATCGGCGCAGATACCGTTATAGGCTTTCATCCTTTCGGTATGCTCAGCGCGGGCTTTCTCAAAGCGTTCCAGAGATGCAGGTTTCTGTTCCGGGGTAATCATGGTGGTCTCTCATCGTCTGTAAAGGGTGAGGCCATTCTGTCGTGCACCACAGGACAGCGCATTTCATTGCTTTCCGCCTGTCGATGAGCAGACAAGGGCACAACCGGTGCGCGATGACCCTTTAAGAGATTATATTTCTTATATAACTGTTCACTGGTATTCACTGAGATAAAAAAGATAATAAATACAGTAAATAAGATAGTGAATACTTCAAAATCAAGTATTCACTGAGTATTCGCTGGTGTTCACACATTCTCAGATAACAGCTTTTTCTGGCGAGCATTTTTCAGCGTTTAATCCTATCAATAACAGTCTTTTGATTGCCTGAAACTTGTAAATGGCAAATGTTTGCAGTTCATTGCAATTTAATGGCAAACGATGGTCAAAAAACACTCACTCGTGCTTATCTCAGCAAGCCGGACACTTGTTTACTTACCGAAAAATATTCTCAGAATAGGGGGTTACCTGAAGACGCCACCGGAACCGGACAGCACCGGCCGGACTCATAATGAGGTAACACCATGCACGCAGTTTCATCCGTACCGGCTCCCGCCATTCCTGCAATCCGCGACGCCGTTTTCCCGCGCGACCGCTTCATGCGCCTGCCGGAAGTCATCAGCACCTGCGGCCTCTCACGCTCAACCATTTACGACTTGATCAGTCGGGAGCAGTTCCCGTCGCAGATTTCCCTCGGCGGTAAAAACGTCGCCTGGCTGGCGTCAGAAATTGACGGCTGGATGCAGGCCCGCATCGCACAGCGCGCCGGAGGTACAGCATGATTACGCTGAATGCCGGCACGAAAACTTGTCCGCTCACTCGCGAAAAAGCCGCCTTTGTCGCAGAAAGCCTGACGGCAGCCGTCAGCCTAGTAACCGCACCGGCCTTTACCAGCGGAATGCACAGTCACATTTTCGTTATGGGTAAAAAAGCGAAGCCTGTCAGGCAGCGGGCGAAGAAAGAGAGCGGGGAATTCCGATCAAATCCGCCGCAATCCGATCACGTCCTGACCGGTTGCTGAGGAAAATGCCCCGATGTGTGAAAAAAGGCTTTTCTCTGGCGAGCGGCCGTTATACAGTTTTTGTGCTGCCGCAAAATCGGCAGCCGGGCGTAGGAACCCGTGTTACTCAATGGCGACACCAGACGCGCCATGCGTCTTTTTTTGTGTCTATGCCTCAGTGCACCCATTATCCGGGCAACGGTTCTTTCGCCGTTGCGCCGTCTGCGTAATGGTGGCTCGGGCGGGGCAGCCTTCGGGCTGGCCGGTATCCATTGAGGCCGGTATTCCTACCCCCGTCCGGGCTACCACCCATGAGCGTAGGAACTCCGGTGGTAGCAGCAACCGCTACTCAATGGAGATTGTCCTCATGACAACGGTCCTTACTGCCGCTCACTCTCAATTCACCTTTATTTTTGCCGCCGTACGCCGCACCGATGCCGCCGCACGTCCCTGCATGCTGCGCACCGTGGCTGGCGATGAGCGAAGCGCCCGCGCCAGCCTCGCCCGCGATTACGTCCTGTCCTTTGCCGGTCGTCTGCCGGTTAAGGCGGTAGTCGCATGAACACGCTCGCAAAACGCCTGAATAACCATGACACCTATCCCATTCCCCACGCTGACTATCTGCGCCTGCTGCATGCGCACACGGTCGGCGTGACCGTGCTCGATATGTTCGACTCGGTGAACGGCATGAGCGCACGAGGCTGCGTGCCTGACGGCGCGGCGCTGGCCTCGGTCGTTGCCCTGCTCACCGACCAGCTTGGTAAAGTCGTTGAAACCTGTGAATCCCGGATGTTACCCACGGAGGCCCGCCATGATGACTGCTAATCACTCCTGCCTGCCCGTTGAGGTACGCACAGCCGTTTACCGCCGCGCGCTGGCGCAGGGCTATCTGAATGCCTGCAAAAACCTCGGCATCACCGTTTCAGCCACGCTCGATGAGTTGCAGATGACGATTGCCCTTGAGCTGGAGGGCTTCTATGTGCGCCGCCACGGCCCCGATGCGGGCATGGAGATGGCCTGCACCATGCTGGGCGATATGGTTGAGCCGGACCTGCTGACCGCGCCGCCGCGCCTGACGCAGCTCGGCGTCACCATGATGGATGAACTTTTCCGCAGCCAGCTTGCGGCCGCCAGCCGCATCACGCTGCACTGAGGGAGAAATCACATATGAAACATATCGTCTCTGACACCGTAAAGGCGGCCACCGGATTCTGGCCGCAGCTTCTGCCCGCCCTGGGCATCGGCGTGCACGCCGGAGGGCGGCACGGTGCCTGCCCGGTGTGCGGCGGCAAAGACCGCTTCCGCTTCGACAATCAGGACGGGCGCGGAACGTGGCTGTGCAACCAGTGCGGGGCCGGTGACGGCCTTAACCTGGTGGAAAAGGCGCTCAGTATCAGCGCTAAAGAGGCCGCCATGAAGGTGGCCGGAATGCTCGGCACGCTGCCGGACTCAGCCCCGGTTATGCATGATGAAGCCGCAGACAAAAGTCGCGCGCAGGCAGACGCCGCCACACGGGCGCGGGCACTTATCGCCGCCGCTGTCAGCCGCACGGACAACGCCTACCTTTCATCGAAAGGGCTGCACGGTACGCAGGCGCTCACACTTGCTGATGCGCTGCGCTGTGGTGGTATCCGCTTTGCCCCCGGGGACGTGCTCATCCCGCTGACCGGTGAAGACGGCACGGCGGTGAACGTGCAGCTCATCAGCGCCGCAGGCGACAAGCGCACCCTGCCCGGCGGGCAGGTTAAAGGCACGTACTGGCTGGCCGGTGAGCCGGATGGCAAAACGCTGTGGCTCACTGAAGGATACGCAACCGGCCTGACCGTACACCGGCTGACCGGCCAGGCGGTATACGTGGCGCTGAGCGCCAACAACCTCCCCTCACTGGCAAAGCGGCTGCGTGAGTCACACCCTGATGCGATGATGCTGATTGCCGCCGACCGCGACGACAACGGCACCGGTCAGTTAAAGGCAGAGGAAGCGGCAAAAGCCTGTGGCGGGAAAACCGCACTGCCGCCGGTTACGGGTGACTGGAACGACGTGTGGCAGGCGCAGGGCGATATCGCCACGCAGGCGCAGCTCAACGCCTTCACGCAGCCGCAGCCACTCAGTCCGTTTGAATCCGTCAGCGAGGCTGACCTGAAGGCGATGAGCGCCAGCCAGAAAGCGGAGCTGCTGGTCGCCCACTACGGGCAGGCGCTGGCCGTGCCGCCGGTCGGGGAAGAAATCTGCCGCTATGAAAACGGCGCATGGCAGGTGATGGAGGCGAAGACGCTGCGCCGGGAAATCGCCGCGCTGTTTCAGAAAGTGCGCGCACCGTTCTCGGCCGCCGGTATCGGCAGCGTGCTGGACACGCTCAAGCTGATGGTACCGCAGATGGGTGAACCGTCCCGTCGCCTGATTGGTTTCCGTAACGGCGTGTATGACACCACAACAGGCACCTTCAGCCCGCACCGCCGCGAGCACTGGCTGCGCACCGTCAACAGTGTGGACTACACCGCGCCGCGTCCTGGTGAAAATCTCGCAGACCACGCCCCGGCTTTCTGGCGCTGGTTAACGCGGGCCGCCGGGCATAATCAAGACAAGCAGGAACGCATTCTCGCGGCGTTATTTATGGTGCTGGCAAACCGCTATGACTGGCAGATGTTTCTCGAGGTCACCGGCCCCGGCGGCAGCGGTAAGAGCGTGATGGCTTCCATCGCCACGATGCTGGCAGGCCGGGACAACACCACGTCCGCCACCATCGACACGCTGGAATCCTCCCGCGAGCGCGCGAGCGTGGTGGGCTTCTCGCTGATTATCCTGCCTGACCAGGAGAAATGGAGCGGCGACGGCGCAGGCATCAAGGCGATTACCGGCGGAGATGCTGTGGCAATCGACCCGAAATACCGTGACGCCTACTCCACACACATCCCGGCGGTGATTCTGGCGGTGAACAACAACCCGATGCGCTTCAGCGACCGCAGCGGCGGCGTGTCGCGACGCCGGGTAATCCTGACGTTCCCGGAGGTGATACCGGCAAAGGAGCGTGACCCGCAGTTGCTCGACAAAATCAGCACCGAGCTGGCCGTTATCGTGCGCCACCTGATGCAGCGCTTCAGCCAGCCGGATGAGGCGCGCGAGCTGCTGCAGGCGCAGCAATCATCTGGCGAGGCGCTGGAGATTAAACGCCAGGCTGATCCGCTGGTCGATTTCTGCGCCTACCTGATGCCGATAAGCACCGCGACCGGGCTGTTTATGGGTAACGCTAATATCCGCCCGCTGAACCCGAAGCGCTACCTCTATCACGCCTACCTGTCCTTTATGGAGTCACGCGGCCATCAGCACCCGCTCAGCCTGACCGCATTCGGCCAGGCGGTGCCGCAGACACTGAAGGAATATGAGCGGATACTGCTGAAGCGCCGGACGAATAACGGCGTCCAGACCAATCTCACGTTACATGAGGACAGCGAGGCCGACTGGCTGCCCGCGTGCAGTCAGTAACCCCCAATCAAACGAACCGGCTCAGGCCGGTTTTTTTACGTTTCAGCCCGGAGTGATCACTTCATATGTACACCCGTGTACACGCAGTCCTTAACTCTTCAATATATAACTAATTGATTTATATAATTAAGTGATGAAAGTGAACAGTGTGAACACTTTTTACTAAAATATTTTTCTTCCCGCAGACTCAATGCAGTATGGTCAGTAAATATTCTGCGATGAGGTGAGATGTATGGATATTCTTGAACAGGTTGACGGAAGGCTGACTATTCTCGGAATTTTGGGTGATCCAGTCAGCCAGGTAAAAGCGCCTCTGATGATGAATGCAGAACTCAGGCGTCTCCAGATCGCAGATACGTTAATGCTCCCTTTTCATGTCAGCAGTGAAGGCTTAGAGCAGCTTGTTACTGGCCTGAAATCGCTGCAAAACTTCCGTGGCGCAATCGTCACGATGCCGCACAAAAAAGCCATACTGCCCCTGATTGACAGGTTGTCTGACCAGGCTAAAGCGATTGGAGCCTGCAACGTTATCAGGAGAGAAGCTGACGGCAGCCTGAGTGGCACCATGCTGGATGGGGAGGGATTTGTAAGTAGCCTGATTTCAAACGGGTATCCGGTCCTGAATAAGAATATTTATCTTGCCGGAGCCGGTGGTGCAGCCTGCGCTATTGCCCATGCGCTGGCTGAACATGGCGCATCCAGCCTCACCATCTACAACCGGAGCAGGGATAAAGCGGAAGCTCTAAGGCAGGCGTTGCAAAGCCAGTATGGGAGCATCACGGTAAATACAGGTTCCAATGAACCAGCGCATCATGATATCGCTATCAATGCAACTTCCGTTGGCATGGGCAGTGATGAGAGTATGCCTTTCTCTGTTGAAAAACTGCAAAGCTCGGCGGTGGTCTGTGACATCATCATCTTCCCGCAAAGAACACAGCTCCTGATGAATGCGGAGCGAAAAGGCCATCTCATCCATTACGGCCGGGCTATGCTACAACATCAAATCAGCCTTATGCGTGAGTACATTCTGAATCAGTGATTTACTCTATAAAGTTTCCTTCATTTGAGGTATCTGGCTGATTTGGCGAAGTTTAGGCAAAAGTATGTGGGGGCATAAAAGGGGGCACATTTTATTGTTATTTATTTTTTACCCATAAAAATCAACTCATTGAATTGTTATTTGAGTCCGGCCTTCGCACCATCGGAACATCAATAGACGTCAACGGACGTCTTTTTTTGTGCCTGAAATCCGCGCCACACAATGCTTTCCGCGATTTTCCTTTCAACAGAAGTCAATCTGAGTCAACCCACATCAACAGGCTTGTGAGTATACTAATGAGTATATTTGCCCATTCGATATTGCTTGTATACTCACGAGATACCAATGGAAGGAAGACCATTATGGCCTTAACGGATACTAAAGTTCGCTCTGCGAAACCTGAGGAGAAAGAGTATTCACTTGTTGACGGCGACGGCATGTCCTTACTTGTAAAACCTGGCGGTTCAAAGTATTGGCGATTTCGTTTCCGTTTTTGCGGTAAACAACATTTGATGGCGTTCGGCGTTTACCCGGATGTTTCGCTAGCGGATGCCCGGAAGAAAAGGGAAGAGGCCAGAAAGCTGGTAGCTGCTGGTATCGATCCTCGTGAGCATAAGCGTGCTGTGAAAGAAGAGCAGGCGAAAGAGAGTATTACTTTCGAGAAGGTTGCCAGAGAGTGGCTCGTAACCAACCAAAAATGGTCGGAAGATCATGCTAATCGTGTAAAAAAGAGCCTGGAGGACAATATCTTCCCGGCAATTGGTTCTCGCAATATTGCTGAACTGGGCACCCGCGATCTGTTAATTCCTATTAAAGCCGTGGAGAAATCCGGACGTCTTGAAGTGGCTTTCCGCCTTCAACAGCGCACCACGGCCATCATGCGTTATGCAGTGCAAAGCGGGTTAATTGATTACAATCCGGCGCAAGAGATGGCGGGGGCGGTTGCTTCCAGTAATCGACAGCATCGTCCGGCGCTGGAGTTAAAGCGTATCCCGGAATTACTCCAGAAAATCGATGAATACACCGGCAGGCCACTAACCCGCTGGGCAACCGAACTTACTCTGCTTATTTTTATTCGATCCAGTGAGCTGCGTTTTGCTCGCTGGTCAGAAATCGATTTTGAAACGTCAATGTGGACCATCCCGCCTGAGCGAGAGCCTA
>Ga0308172_1000215_pt1 | contig 98923 bp, 93 predicted proteins | sample PhyGR2_FD_202134 | JGI IMG/M metagenome (GOLD analysis project Ga0308172, IMG submission 202134) | Phyllosphere microbial communities from UC Gill Tract Community Farm, Albany, California, United States - DLSLSG.R2 | ecosystem: Host-associated > Plants > Phyllosphere > Unclassified | place: USA... | reverse complement strand
CGGATTACCGAACGTGCCATCCAGCGTCAGAAACTGCATCATTTTGCTGGCCACACGCGGATCGGCCGGCGTGGTGGCGGCGTAATCCAGGTAAATCGGTAATTTCATTGCGCTACAGCTCCGTATAAAAAATCATACGTCTTTATAGCAGATTCGGCCCTGACCGCGTTAGCAGTAAGGGCCGGAACAGGGGGGATTACGAGGCGCGCTGATTGATGTTGATTTCCTGAGTACGCGGGCTCTGGAAGCGGCGATTATCAATCGCATTCTGGCGGTCGGCGACATCCAGGATCTCCTGATTGTTCACCAGCTCAGCCAGCGTGATGTTATTCAGGAAGTCACTGATGCGCACGCTCAGGTCGCGCCACAGTACGTGGGTCAGGCAACGTTCGCCGCCCTGGCAGCCCTCTTTCCCCTGGCACTTCGTCGCATCAACAGACTCATCCACGGCGGTGATCACTTCACCGACAGAGATGGTATTGGACGCTTTGCCCAGCAGATAACCGCCGCCCGGTCCCCGGACGCTGGAAACCAGATCGTTTTTGCGCAGCCGCGAGAATAACTGCTCCAGATAGGAGAGCGAAATGCCCTGACGCTCTGAAATATCAGCCAGCGGGACCGGGCCTTCATGGGAGTGAAGGGCAACGTCCAGCATTGCGGTAACGGCATAACGTCCTTTGGATGTCAGTCTCATAGCATACGACCTCAATAGCGTCCGGTTATCGGAGGATTAGCAACAGATGCTCTGAAGTCTGACATTCCCGAGTAAATTGGTCAACTATTTAACCTGGTAAAATACTCAACTATTTAACCTGGTAATTCAGTCAACTATTAACCTCTTATTTTTTATCGCTTTTTGGCTTTTCAAAGGAGGAAAGCATGCCGCGCAGAATGTTGAGTTCATCCCGTTCCGGACGCGCGCGGGTATAAAGACGGCGCAGTTTGCTCATCACCTGACCAGGATTGGCTTCACGGATAAAGCCGCTGTTCAGCATCATCTGTTCCATATGCTGATAGAAGCGCTCCAGGTCATCGACCAGCGGATAAGGCGATTCTTCATACTTCGGTGGCGGGCTGGCCTGCTCCTGCGACTGTAACCATGCCATGCGCACTTCATAGGCGATAATCTGCACCGCCATCGCCAGATTCAGCGAGCTGTACTCCGGGTTCGCCTGAATCGCGACGTGATAGTGACACTTCTGCAACTCTTCGTTGGTCAGTCCGACGCGCTCACGCCCGAAGACCAGCGCGACCGGTGCCTGCTGGCCCTCTTCCACGCTTTTCACGCCGCACTCACGCGCATCCAGCATCGGCCATGGCAATGAGCGGGAACGGGCGCTGGTGCCCACGACCAGGCTGCAGCCGGCGATCGCCTCATCCAGCGAGTCGACGATTTTCGCGTCGCCGATAACGTCGCTGGCACCTGCCGCGAGTGAGATGGCCTGTGAGTCGGGCCTGACCAGCGGATTCACCAGATAGAGGTTGGTTAAGCCCATGGTTTTCATGGCGCGCGCAACGGAGCCCATGTTACCGGTGTGAGAGGTCTCAACCAGAACGATACGAATATTTTGCAACATGATTAGGGATACTCAGAAACGGGTCAGTAAAATCAGTGGGGAGAATCCTAACATAAAGCAGGACATTTACCGAACACACTGCTATACTCCGCGCCGTTTTCCCCGTTCTTTAACATCCAGCGAGAGATACCGATGCATCCAATGCTCAACATTGCCGTGCGCGCAGCGCGCAAGGCCGGAAATTTAATTGCCAAATATTATGAAACCCCGGACGCCGTCGAAGCCAGCCAGAAAGGCAGCAACGACTTCGTAACCAATGTTGACCGTGAAGCAGAACGCCTGATTATCGAAATCATTCGTAAATCTTACCCGAAACACACCATCATCACCGAAGAAAGCGGTGAGCTGGCGGGCGAAGATCAGGACGTTCAATGGGTTATCGATCCGCTGGATGGCACCTCAAACTTCATCAAACGTCTGCCCCACTTCGCTGTCTCTATCGCTGTGCGCATCAAAGGCCGCACTGAAGTCGCGGTCGTTTACGATCCGATGCGCAATGAGCTCTTCACCTCTTCACGCGGTCAGGGCGCCCAGCTGAACGGTTATCGTCTGCGCGGCAGCATTGCCCGCGATCTGGATGGCACCGTGCTGGCAACCGGCTTCCCGTTCAAGATGAAGCAGCATGCACCGGCTTACATGAACATCCTGACCAAACTCTTTACTCAGTGCGCTGATTTCCGTCGCACCGGTTCAGCTGCGCTGGATCTGGCCTACGTGGCCGCCGGTCGCGTGGACGGTTACTTTGAAATCGGCCTGAAGCCGTGGGACTTTGCGGCGGGTGAACTGCTGGTTCGTGAAGCGGGCGGTCTGGTGACAGACTTCACCGGTAACCATGGCTATATGCACTCCGGTAATATCGTTGCCGGTAACCCGCGCGTGGTGAAAGCGATGCTCTCCTCCATGCGTGATGAGCTGAGCGAAGCGTTAAAACGCTAAGTTTCAGACAGAAAAAAGGCGGCTTCTCAGCCGCCTTTTTTACTGCCTGTTACAGAGGATTAGCGACGTTCGTGCGCCAGCACCTGACGAGGCTGCGTGCGACGACCCACCATACCCATCACACCCGCCAGCACGGCTTCGATGATCAACAGAATCAGGGCATACCAGCTCGCTTTTGCCGTGGCGGCGGCCGCTTTTTCGCCGGCTTCACGCGCTTTCTGCTCAGCCTGCTGTTTCAGTTCCTGATACTTCTGAACGGCCTGCTGATAGCTCTGCTCGGTTTTGGCAACGATCTGATCCACTTCCTCATCGCTTTTACCGGTACGCGCCTTGATAATATTTTTCAGCGCATCACGGTCAGCGGCCTGCAGCGTATCAGAATGACGATCCATCACACCTTTTAACCAGTTAGCCAGATCGGTATCGGCCGTCTGCGGATGGTTTGCGGTGTTGTTTGCCTGATTCTCTGCATTCTGCGCTTCGTTATTTGCATCCTGTTTTAAATTCTCTGGCTGTAATTCCGGCTTACCGGTCTGACGCAGCGTGGTCTCCAGTTCGCTCTGCAGGTTATCCAGATTAATATTATTTTCCTGCAGCTTCTCTTTTGCCATTTGCGTTACCGAAGGTGCCGCTGCGGAAATACCGTTACCCAGCGCCTGGAAGCCGGAGCCGACAATATTCATGGCACCGCCTAATACACTGGAAGCCAGCGTAACGGCCAGGTAAATAGTGAAAATTGTGCTAAGGCCAAACATCAGTAAACCGTGCATGGCGCCTTCGCGCTGCGCCAGACGTCCTGCCACATAGCTACCCGCCGCAATGGCAACCAGCATCTCAATCGCCGTCCAGACCAGCGCGCCCGTACCAAGTCCATCCAGAGGATTCTGTTCTTTCATCGGATCAATGGTGGTGGCACCGATCGCCGTTCCCAGCAGCGTCAGAATGATGTGAACGATAAGCGCGCAGATAACACCGGCAAATACGGCGCTCCAGGAAATACGCTTTAACGGTAATCCTGCGGGCCCGGTCGCCAGCGTTTCGGTATAGCCATTATTAATACGGGTATCAGCCATGAAATATACTCCTCGTAAAAAAGAAAGCTGCTTTGATCTTTTATCATCCCGACGGCGACGTGCCGATTTGGTATTAACAGCGTAGACAGGAAATAGTCACTTCTCCACTAAAGCGGCGTGAGAAAATAATAAAGATGTGAATTTAAAGCGGATTAGCGAAGAGAATAACGCAGCGGCTATTTTATTCCCGCTGCGTTATTCATTCAGAAAGGCCGGATGCCACCGCCCAGCGTCGGCTGGGCTGATTGCCACAGGGCGAGACCCGCGACGATTAAAATCAGGCTGCCGGCCAGGGTCAGCAGCGGGATAAGCAGCCGCGCCCCACCCGCCGTTTCGCGTGGCTGCGCCAGCCGTTGCGCCACTGAGCGCGCCTGCTGAACCAGCACGCCTATGGACGAAATGGTGAGGGCCGTGCCGAGCGCCATCACCGCAGCCGAGAGCACGCCCCAGCTATAAACGCCGATGACTTTGGCAAACAGCAGCATCATGATCGCGCCGGAACAGGGGCGTAATCCCATCGACACCACGACCAGCAGCTGAGTTTTCAGGCTGACATTTCCCTGCATCTGCTGCGGTGTCGGCAGGTGCGCATGTCCGCATCCACACTGCGCATCATGCTGATGATGGGGCTGGAAGGCGCGAAACAGCGGCGCAGGCCGGGGACGCAAAGCCCGCCACAGGGCACGCAGCGCCCGATAGCCCATCAGCACACCCAGACCGATCACCAGCAGATAGCTGCCCTTCTCCAGCCAGAAACTGCTGAGGTGGAGCTGGCGCGACGAGGTTTGCAGTATGACCAGCATCACCGTCACCAGCCCGATAGCCACCGAACCCTGCAACAGTGAGGCGAGCAGCGTCAGCCTGATACTGGTTTTCACTCTGGCAGGATGGGTCGCCAGAAAGGTGGCGATCACTACTTTTCCGTGGCCCGGTCCCAGCGCATGCAGCACGCCATACAGCAGGCTGAAAATCACCAGTGACAGACCCGCCTGATGGGGTTGCTCAGCCACCTGCTGCAACAGTTGCGTCATCTGCCGGTGCAGATCTTTCTGCCACAACACGCTCTGCAGCAGAATCTGTGACCAGTAGATCCAGACCAGCACTCCGCCGCTCAGCAGCAGCGCCGCCATCAGCCAGAGTGGCCAGAGCCGCGCCCCCCGCCCCGGTGTGGACATTACTGACATGTCAGCCCCACCGTCTGAGCAAACTGGCGGCCCAGATCCATCTCCTCTGCGGGGGCATCGGCTTTATCCAGCGACAGCGCATACTGCTTGAGCGAATCATTGGGTTTCGGTGTCGTCAGGGTAAAGCGGCAGCGCCCCTGCAGTGCAGGCGGCAATGTTAAGGCGCCGGGATTGTCATAGAACATATCGACAAAGTAGGTGGGATCGAAGGTCAGGATCTCAAAGTGCTGTCCGGTCAGCGTCGGCGGCTCCGCCAGCGGCAGAATAAATTCGAGCACCGCCTTGTGGCCATTTCGTGACAGATTATATTCCGTTGGCAGATTCAAAAACTTTACCCGCTGTTTGTTATGCCAGACTTCAGAAAAGTAGTGCTGGCCAAGAACGTTCGCCATCACGCCCGCCGCCAGCTTTTTCCACACCACGCTGCCCGGTCTGGCGTCGCCTGCATCATAAAGCAGATCGGCGGAGGTGATTTCATCCATGGTCCAGGTCATCTTTAAACCGGTAAAGGTGTCACCCTGTGCCACCAGCGCGGTTTTCATGTCGATGAAACTGTGAGGGTGAGCCACGACAGCCGGACTTAGTGCCATCAGTAAGATCAAAAGTGCGCGTTTCATAATGTTATAAAGTAACGTTCCCGATGAAAAGAATCTATAAGTAACAAAATTTTGTGACCCGCCTTAAACCTCCGGCAAATAAACCGCGCAAAGCGCACAGGCGCTGACGCGGTTGACTATTCTTAGCTCAAAATAGCCTGCTGGAAATCTGATTGATGAGTTCTGCTACCCCTTTGGCACCACTCTTCACCCGTTCACAGCGTCAGTGCCATCTTTTATTGCTGCTGTTTCTGCCATCATCCGCGCTCACACTTGAGAAAGTCTGCCAGCTTAATGGCGTCGATCCTGCTGTTGCCCGACAGGATATCGCGGATGTCGGTCATGAGATACAGCGATATCACCAGCTGGAATTGCACCAGATGGTAGACGGCAGCTTTCGTCTTCATGGCACAGAGCTGAATCGGCGACTCTGTCTGCTGCACAACCTGCGACGCAGTCTGCGTCTGTCGCAGGAGTTTGTCTGCGCGCATTTTGCCGCCCCGCTGCGCCAGCGCCTGAAGGTGATGAAGATTGAGAAAGCGCTGTGGGATGAGACCAATCTGCAGGCATTGATCCAGCACTGCAGCCTGCGCCTGAAGCGGGATTTCAGCGAGCGCGACCGCCTTTTTCTGCAGATTTTTATGAAATATGGCTTATGCGAGCGCCAGCCGGTGCTGTTCAGTGAGCCGCAGCGTCACTGGCTGCTGCAAAAGCCCGAGCGTCAGGCCGCCGAGGATGTGATCCACCACTGGCGCAAACGCTGCCATCTGGCTCCGCCGGTCAGTGAAGCGGATTTCTGGACGCTGCTCTTCAGCCAGATCCATACGCCGCTGACCGATGCCATTCATCATCCTGCCGAACAGCAGTTAATGACGGCGACGCAGCAGTTAATCAATGACTTCGAACAGTGCGCCGGTGTTTCCTTTGCTGACCGCGACGGGTTGCTGAACCAGCTCTACCCGCATCTGGCCCAGGCGCTGGAACGCACCCACTTCCATATCGGTATCGACAACAGCGTCGCGCTGGATGTCAGCCGCCTCTATCCCCGTCTGCTGCGCACCACACAGCAGGCCTTACAGCCGTTTGAACAGCACTACAGCGTCGCCTTTACGCCGGAAGAGGTGAGTTTAATGACCATTATCTTCGGTGCCTGGCTGATGCAGGAGAGTGCGTTGCAGGAGAAGCAGGTGCTGATTCTGACGGGGGATGATACGCAGCTGGAGCAGGATGTGGAGCAGCAGATCCGGGAGATTACGCTGCTGCCGATCAATATTACCTATCAGGATATCAGACAGTTTCAGCAGGAGGGTGCACCGCGTGATGTGGATATCATCATCTCGCCCTACCCGACTTCGCTGCCTCTCTTCTCGCCGCCGCTGGTGCACGCCGAACTGCCGCTGACGTTACACCATCAGCAGCGCATTCGTTACTTACTGGAGTCATAGCCGGGACGAAGGAACAGGGCGGGCAGCGCCACCAGCGCCATGACCCAGAAAAGGTGGCCCTGCAGATGGGTAAACAGCACGCCACAGATCATCGTCATTACCGCTATCCCGCCGCCCATTGCCAGGGCGGAGTAGAGCGACTGCAGCCGGATCACTTCGGCTCCCTGCCGCGCCGCAATAAAGCGCATCGCCGCCAGATGACAGACGGTGAAGCTGCCACAGTGGAGGATCTGCGCCACAATCAGCAGCGGCAGTGCGGTGGTGGCTCCCATCAGGCTCCAGCGGATTAGCGCGCAGATACCTGAAAGCAGCAGCAGATCCCGGGCGCTCCAGCGACGGAACAGGCGGTTGCTCAGGGCAAAGACCACGACCTCCGCCACCACGCCCAGCGACCAGAGATAGCCCACCGTCGAGGCGGAGTAGCCGCTCTCCTGCCACCAGATAGCACTGAAGCCATAATAGGCGGCGTGCGCCCCCTGCAGCAGCGTCACGCAGAGCATGAACCGCCAGACGGCGTTCTCACGCAGCAGCGCCCGCCACGCCTGCCAGCCCCCACCTGCGGCACCCTGACGCTCATCGCCCTGTGGCTGCGTGACGGGGGTCAGCATCATGCCGGCCAGCATACTGACCGCGCCCAGCGACAGCAGCAGCAGAATCGCCTGGGAGGTCCAGGCGCTGACCAGCACACCGGTTAACGCTGAACTGAGCACAAAGGCCAGCGATCCCCACAGTCGCACTGGTCCATAAGCCAGACCAATCTGCCGTGTCCAGGTGGCGGCCAGCGCATCGCTGAGCGGCACCAGCGGGGAGAAAAAGAGGTTGAAGCCAATCATCACCGCCATCAGCCACATCCACTGCTCACCCACCCAGAATCCGATGATGAACAGGCAGGTCATCAGGGCCAGCAGGCGCAGCGCCGTAATCAGCCGGGCAGGATTTCTGACCTGAGACGCGATCAGCAGGCTGCCGACAAAGCGCGCCACCATGCCGCAGCCCAGCAGCAGGCCGATTTTTTCTGCATCCAGACCGGTGCCTTTCAGCCACACGCCCCAGAATGGCAGGTAGATGCCGTAACAGAAGAAGTAAGTGAAGTAGCCCAGTCCGAGCCATCTGGCGGAGCCGATTGCCATATTCCCTCCAGCAGGTTTGCTGCCTTGCAGCACAGGTGGGCGCTACTCTGGCAGAGGGCCACCGGGCAGGCAATAAAAAAGGATGGCAGATGCCATCCTTTTTGTGGTGTCTTACAACAGGTTAGCGATTAAGCGTAGACCGGCAGACGACCGCAGATTTCCAGTACTTTCTGCTTCGTGCGCTCAATGGTCGCTTCGTCGTTGACGTTGTCCAGCACGTCCGCGATCCAGCCAGCCAGTTCACGCACGTCTGCTTCTTTAAAGCCACGACGCGTGACGGCCGGGGTACCGATACGGATACCCGAGGTGACAAACGGGCTCTTCGGATCGTTTGGCACGCTGTTTTTGTTGACGGTGATGTTGGCACGGCCCAGTGCGGCATCCGCTTCTTTACCGGTCAGGTTTTTGCTCACCAGATCGATCAGGAACAGATGGTTATGGGTTCCGCCAGAGACGATGTCGTAACCGCGCTCAATCAGCACCTCTACCATCGCCTTGGCGTTTTTTGCCACCTGCTGCTGGTAGGTTTTGAACTCCGGCTCCATCGCCTCTTTGAAGGCGACCGCTTTACCGGCGATAACGTGCATCAGAGGACCGCCCTGGCCACCCGGGAAGACCGCAGAGTTCAGCTTTTTGTAGAAATCTTCGTCGCCGTTTTTCGCCAGAATGATGCCGCCACGCGGGCCCGCCAGGGTTTTGTGGGTGGTGGAGGTGACGATGTGCGCATGCGGAACCGGGCTCGGATAGACCTCAGCCGCGACCAGACCGGCAACGTGCGCCATATCAACGAACAGCCAGGCACCGACGCTGTCGGCGATTTCACGCATTTTTGCCCAGTCGCAGACGCCGGAGTAGGCAGAGAAGCCACCCACGATCATTTTTGGCTTGTGGGTCTGCGCCAGTTCAGCCAGCTCGTCATAGTCGATTTTACCGGTTTCATCGATACCGTAAGCAACCACGTTATAGAGTTTGCCGGAGAGGTTAACCGGTGAGCCGTGAGTCAGGTGTCCACCGTGCGCCAGGTTCATCCCAAGGATGGTGTCGCCCGGCTGCAGCAGCGCGGTGTAGACGGCGAAGTTTGCCTGTGAACCGGAGTGAGGCTGCACGTTAGCGTAGTCGGCACCAAACAGCGCTTTTGCGCGATCGATCGCCAGCTGCTCAACGATATCAACGTATTCACAACCGCCGTAGTAGCGTTTACCCGGATAGCCTTCAGCGTATTTGTTGGTGAGCTGAGAACCCTGCGCCTGCATAACACGCGGGCTGGTGTAGTTTTCAGAAGCAATCAGTTCAATGTGCTCTTCCTGACGCACTTTCTCCTGCTCCATCGCCTGCCACAACTCGGCATCATAATCGGCAATGTTCATATCACGCTTTAACATCCGGATCTCCTGACTCAGCTAACTTTCTGAAGGTATTTGCCCCCTCTGGGAGCGAAGGCCAACAGTGTAAACCGTTTTAACAGGTGAAGGTAGGGTGAACCGCCTCTTTTTACGCAAACGATTGGCTGGCAGGTGGCACTGCTTTTTTACACCTTTTCTTCCCTCTCCGGCCCGCCAGTTACCCGTCTGACAACAGGCGCTTTTTTTCGGCTGCACGGAAAAGTTGCCCTCGGCAACCGGTGAAAACTGACCGGCTGGTTTACAGCAGAGGCGAGACGGCTTTAAGATGTATTTAAAATGCAACCTTAAAGATGAGGTCTCTGATATGCTTGATGCACAGACAATTGCCACCGTTAAATCGACCCTTCCCGCCGTCGCCGCCTGCGGTCCGAAGCTGACCGCGCACTTCTACGAACGCATGCTGACTCGCCACCCGGAGCTGAAAAACGTTTTCAACATGAACAATCAGCGCAACGGTGCTCAGCGCGAAGCCCTGTTCAACGCCATCTGCGCCTATGGCGCGAATCTGGAGAATCTGGCCATGCTGCTGCCCGCCGTAGAGAAGATTGCGCAGAAGCACACCAGTCTGAATATTCAGCCTGCGCAGTACGCTATCGTCGGGGAGAATCTGCTGGCAACGCTGCGCGAGCTGCTGAATCCGGGTGAAGAGGCGCTGGCCGCATGGGGACGGGCTTATGGCGTGCTGGCGGATCTGTTCATCCAGCGTGAGGAGGAAATTTATCAGGCGACGGAGCACCAGCGCGGGGGCTGGCGCGGCACCCGTGCGTTTCGCATCAGCGCGATTGAGCAGCAGAGCGAGGTAATCAAAAGCTTTATCCTGACGCCGGTTGGCGGAGGGCCGGTAGCGGCCTTTAAACCGGGTCAGTATCTGACCGTTCATCTGCAGCCCGCCTGTTTCGACCATCGTCAGATACGTCAGTATTCGCTTACTCACCTCAGCAACGGCAGAGATTACCGTATCGCGGTGAAACGTGAAGCCGCGGGCAGCGTCTCCGGCTGGCTGCATCAGCATGCCAGCGAAGGTGATGTGCTGCAGCTGGCCGCACCGCACGGGGATTTCTTCCTTGAGGTGACGCCTGCTACGCCGGTGGCGCTGATTTCCGCGGGCGTGGGTCAGACGCCGATGCTGGCGATGCTGCATGCGCTGGCCGCCGGTCATCATCGCGCGCCGGTCAGCTGGCTGCACGCGGCAGAGAACGGCAGACAGCATGCATTCCGCAACGAAGTGGCCGCGACAGGCGCACAGCTGGCCGATTTCACCCACCGCGTCTGGTATCGCGAGCCCGCAGCTGAGGATGCCGGGCACTATGATGCTCAGGGCGTGATGGATCTCACTGCCCTCTCTGCACGGCTGGCCTCACCCGCTACCCACTTCTGGCTCTGCGGTCCGCTGGCTTTTATGGAGCACGTGGTGGCGCAGCTGCGGGATGCAGGCGTGGCAGACACACGCATTCATTACGAGCTCTTTGGCCCGCATAAAGGCCTGTAATGAGCGTGAAAAAGCCCGCAGCGCGGGCTTAATCTGTTGAACGATGCAGGGTAATGCTGGCAGCAGCGGATGCACGCAAGGCGCAGGAAACAGGGTCAGAAGAGGAAAGCGTCCCGCGCCAGGGATTGGCTTAAGCGCCTTTCCGATCTGACCCTGTATCCTGAGCAGGCACGGTCTTACCGCGAATCGCTCAGAAGGGCATCAGATGGCCTCTTCATCCTCTTCGCCGGTACGGATTCGCACCACGCGCGCAACGTCAAAGACAAAGATTTTACCGTCACCGATTTTGCCGGTCTGCGCCGTACGCATAATGGTCTCGACGCAGGTATCAACGATATCGTCGCCCACCACCATCTCGATCTTCACTTTCGGCAAAAAGTCGACCATATACTCTGCGCCGCGATACAGCTCGGTGTGCCCTTTCTGGCGACCAAAGCCTTTAACCTCACTCACGGTCATCCCGGTGATGCCCACTTCCGCTAAGGCTTCACGAACATCATCGAGCTTGAATGGTTTGATAATCGCATCAATCTTTTTCATGTCAGACCCTTTTTCACTCCCTCCATGGTCAGAGGGTTTATCAAGTATAAATGTTGCTGGCGCTGTCGGGCGGTAATATCCGGGATTCTTCAGGTTGCCGCAAGCGCTGTCAGCGCTGAGAGCGTGCCCGGCAACGATTCGGGCTTCAGCAGGCAACCTGCCGCTCGCCCGTCTCAGCCTGCGCTACTCTTTAAAATCACTGGCATCCAGCTCATGTCGGGAGAGCAGCTTATAGAACTCCGTGCGGTTGCGTCCAGCCAGTCGCGCGGCGTTGGTCACGTTGCCCTTCGTCATCTGCAGCAGCTTACGCAGATAGTTCAGCTCAAACTGATTGCGCGCCTCGGCAAAGGTGGGCAGCGCACTGTTTTCTCCGCTTAACGCCTGCTCCACCAGCGCATCGCTGATGACCGGCGATGAGCTCAGCGCCACGCACTGCTCAATCACGTTTACCAGCTGACGCACGTTGCCAGGCCAGCTGGCAGCCATCAGACGCTTCATCGCATCGACTGAAAAACTGCGCACCTGCGGTTTATGGCGTTCCGCAGCCTGACGCAGCAGATGATTAGCCAGCAGCGGAATATCTTCGGTGCGCTCATGCAGCGCCGGAATTTTCAGGTTCACCACATTGAGACGATAGAAGAGATCCTCGCGAAACTCCTTTTTCTCCATCGCCTTCGGCAGATCGCGGTGGGTGGCGGAGATAATGCGCACGTCGATCTCGCTGTCATGATCGCTGCCCAGCGGCCTGACCTTACGCTCCTGCAACACCCGCAGCAGCTTAACCTGCAAGGGTTGCGGCATGTCGCCAATCTCATCCAGGAAAAGCGTGCCGCCGCCCGCGGTTTTAAATAGTCCCTCGCGGGCGCTGACCGCGCCGGTAAAGGCACCTTTGGCGTGACCGAACAGCTCCGACTCCAGCAGCTGCTCCGGCAGCGCGCCGCAGTTAATGGCGACAAACGGCTTGCCGTTGCGCGGGCTGGCGGCGTGAATCGCCTGCGCCAGCATCTCTTTACCGGTGCCGCTCTGTCCGTTAATCAGCACGCTGACGTCCGACTGCGCCACCATATGAGCCTGCTCCAGCAGCCTTAACATCAGCGGGCTGCGGGTCACGATCGCCTCCCGCCAGCGGTCATCACTGACCGGCGCCTGCTGGGCCAGCGCCTCATCAATCGCTTTATAGAGCGCATCGCGATCGACCGGCTTGGTCAGGAAGCTGAATACCCCCTGCTGCGTAGCGGAAACCGCATCCGGGATCGACCCATGAGCGGTCAGGATAATCACCGGCAGACCGGTATGGCGTTTCTGAATCTCGCCAAACAGCGCCAGGCCATCCATTTCATCCATGCGCAGATCGCTGATCACCAGCTCAATCTTTTCTTTCTGCAGCAGGCGCAGCGCCTCAGGTCCACTGGCTGCGGTGGTGACCTGATAGCCTTCGCTGCTCAGACGCATGCCCAGCAGCTTCAGCAGGCTGGGATCGTCATCCACCAGCAGCAGTTTTGCCGCTTGTCTGACCATTATTGCTCCTCATCCTGCGGCAGCGCGGTACCGTGGCTGTTTTCAGAGACATCCGGGGCTTTACGCGAGGAGAGCTGCCGCTCAATATCCGTCAGCCGCTCCAGCTTATGCCGGGTATCACTGAGCTGCTGCTGCTGTTTGACCATCTGCTGGCGGAGCGTCTCCTGCTGGAGGTCGCTGCTCTGTTGCAGATGCGCATAACGGGTACGCGCTTCGCTCAGGTCAAGCTGCGCGGTCTGATTACTGCGCCACAGCTGAATCAGCGGGCGCACAGATGGCGGAAAATCACTGTTGTAGCGATCCAGCGTTTCCACATAGTCACGGCGTTCAACGGGCGTTACGTTGCCATTGGCCATCAGAATGCCCTGCTTGAACGCGCGCGACCAGCTCTCTGCCGGCCAGCGATGGGCTTCAGCTCTCGCTTCGGCGGGAGAGAGGCGCTCTGCGCAGTCAATCGCCCGCATCCAGTAGAGGGGATTGCTCAGCGCCGCGCTCTTCTCTGTCGGCCACAGATCGTTACAGCGGGTCGCCAGGTAGTCAGCGACCGTCACCTCCGGTTCCGCCACCTGATGACCAGACGGCAGAGAGGAGGTGGCCGGTGCGGTGGTGCATCCGCTGAGCAGCAGCGTAGCCAGCGTGCTCAGCAGCAAAGCGGGTAAATATTTCATCAGTCAGACGTTCCCGGCTGTGGTGTTCAGTTCAATTCGAAAACAGACATCCGCCTGTTCGCAGGCAACCAGCGTCAGGTCGCCCTGCATCCGGCGCAGGCAATCTTTGGCAATGCTCAGACCCAGCCCGCTGCCCTTGACCGGCCCTTTACGCTGCTGGCTGCCCTGATAGAACGGCTCAAAAATCATGGCCTGCTCCTCCGGCGGGATCGGCGTGCCGCTGTTGGCGACATCAATCCAGATCCGATCCCCCTGCTGCTGACTGCGCAGCCAGATGGTACCGGATTCGCTGCCGTAGTTCACGGCGTTCGAGTAGAGGTTATCGATGACCCGCACCAGAAGCGTGGGTTCAGCAAGACAGTGGCTGACTTTAAGGTCGACCACCGTCTGCATCATTCTGGCATGGGCCGAGAGTGCATGCGCGTTCACCACCGACCCGACCGCATCTACCACGCTGACCGGCTCCAGCCGAATCGGACCATCGGCCAGTTTGCGGTTGTAATCAAGCAGCTGTTCAATCAGGCGCTGCAGGTGGCGACTGCTGCCGTCGAGGATAGCGACCACCTCTTTCTGATCGGCATTCAGCGATCCAGCCACCTCATCCGCCAGCAGTTCCGTGCCTTCGCGCAGGCTGGCCAGCGGCGTTTTCAGTTCATGAGAGATATGGCGCAGAAATTCATGGCGCTGCGTTTCCAGCCAGGCCAGCCGTTCGCTCAGCCAGACGATGCGCTGTCCCAGCGACCGCAGCTCGCGCGGGCCACGAAACTTCACGCTGTTCCCCAGCTCCCGCCCTTCCCCCAGCCGGTTGATCATCCGCTCAATACGCTTGACCGGTCCGATAATCATGCCGGTGAACAGCGTCATCAGCGCGAGGCTGATGATAAACAGAATCAGCGCCTGCCAGCCGAAAAACTGGCCACGATCGGCAATTTCGCGCTGCAGCTGTAAGCCGCGCGCAAACACCACTTCACGCGTGTCCTGCACCATCTGCGCGTTGGTGGCAGAAAAGCGATCCAGCGCCTCTGCGGCAACCGGCACCGGATTGCCATTATCACATTTCAGTGGCGTCAGCAGCGGCAGGGTGGTCTGCAGCGTCTGAAAGACGGGCAGTTCCGGCAGGCTGGCGCTGTGCGAACTCAGCATCTGACTGTAGCGGGTGTGCTGGGTCTGATAGAGGCGGGCCAGTGAGGCATCGTCCAGCACGCAATACTGACGATAGCTTCGCTCCAGCTCCACCGCTGTGCGCGCCATCGCCTCACTGCGGCGAACATCGGTAAACGTATTACGGTTGGTGTCAGCGGCCTGCTCGCTTAGCGCAGAGAGACTTTCCCACGCCTGCCAGGCCAGCACCAGTAAAGGCAGCAACACCAGCACGAAAGCCATCAGCACCAGCTGACGCAGAGAACGGGGAAATAAACGCCATTTTTTCACGCGGCCGCTTCCTTAAAAGAGTGCTGACAGGATGCTAGCGGACTCTGCTGACGGAAGAAAGGGGAAGAAAAGAAAACGGCAGGCTCAGTGGCCTGCCGTGGACACGACGCGCAATGCCTCGTGTAAGAATGGGTGGAGCCTTACTCAACGTTACGTCCGGTGTTTGATAACGCAAGCGATTATCGGTCAGTTGGACGGCAGGCTCCGTTTGGTGCGTCATTCGGGCTTTATGAGCTCTTTTCCGCCAGGCGGGGCAATCATAAACAGGTGAATGAGCAGCTGCAGGATTATAGCAAGTTCCGTGCCATAAAATAAATGATTATATTTTTCAGCATATTGCCTGCCTTAGCCCGCCTCCCCTTACGAAAAGTCTGATGATAACAGGGGCGGAGTGTCGTCCGAAAGCGACATAAAATCACCTCTGCTCAGCAATGTAGCAAAATCAGCAGGATAGATGTCTCCAGAAAGCGACACCCTCCTTACCGCTCTGTCGCCTTTTGCCAACAGGGGGCAAAAAAAGAGGAGGCCCGGAGGCCTCCTCTTCATTGCAGCGGATGAGATTAACCCAGATGTCTGCGTGCGTTACGGAAAATACGCATCCACGGGCTGTCTTCGCCCCACTCTGCCGGATGCCAGGAGTTGCTGACGGTGCGGAATACGCGCTCCGGATGCGGCATCATGATGGTGACGCGACCACTTTCGTTCGTCACGGCCGTGATACCGTTTGGCGAGCCGTTCGGGTTAGCCGGATAGGTTTCTGTCACCTTGCCGAAGTTATCCACGAAGCGCAGCGCCACCAGACCTTTCGATTCCAGCGCGGCCAGATGCGCCGCATCACGCACCTCAACGAAGCCTTCACCGTGGGAAACCGCGATAGGCATGTGCGAGCCGGCCATGCCGTCCAGCAGCAGTGACGGACTGGCGGCCACTTCGACCAGGCTGAAGCGGGCTTCGAAGCGCTCAGACTGGTTACGCACAAAGCGCGGCCAGAGATCGCTGCCCGGGATCAGCTCACGCAGATTCGACATCATCTGGCATCCGTTACAGACGCCCAGCGCCAGGGTCTGCGGACGGTGGAAGAAGGTTTCGAACTCATCACGCACGCGCGGGTTGAACAGAATCGATTTCGCCCAGCCCTCACCCGCGCCCAGCACGTCACCGTAGGAGAAGCCACCACAGGCAACCAGCGCCTGGAACTCTTCCAGACCGCGACGACCGGCCAGCAGGTCGCTCATGTGTACATCAATGGCGGTGAATCCGGCCCGGTCGAAAGCCGCAGCCATTTCCACATGGGAGTTGACACCCTGCTCACGCAGCACGGCGACCCGTGGACGCGCACCCGTGGCGATCATCGGTGCCGCCACATCTTCCTGCGGATCGAAGGTCAGATTAACGTTCAGGCCTGGGTCGCTGTCGTTTTTCTTCGCCTCATGCTCCTGATCGGCGCACGCCGGGTTGTCACGCAGGCGCTGCATCTGCCAGGTGGTTTCTGCCCACCAGGTCCGCAGCGTGGTCCGGCTTTCGCTGTAGACGGCGCTCTCGCCGGCACGGATCACGAAGCGATCGCCCGGTTGCGCGCTGCCCAGCAGATGCGTTGAGGCGGCAAGGCCGTGATCGGCAAGGATCTGCTCAACCGCAGCACGATCGGCGGCGTTAATCTGGATCACGGCGCCCAGCTCTTCGGTAAACAGTGCGGCCAGCGCATCGTTACCCAGCGCGGCAATGTCAACGTCGATGCCGCAGTGACCGGCAAAGGCCATCTCGGCCAGGGTCACCAGCAGGCCCCCGTCTGAACGGTCGTGGTAAGCCAGCAGTTTCTGCTCAGCCACCAGCGCCTGAATGGCGTTGAAGAAGCCCGCGAGTTGAGTGGCATCGCGCACGTCCGCAGGCTTGTCGCCAAGCTGACGATAGACCTGAGACAGCGCGGTTGCGCCGAGGGTATTTGCGCCATTGCCGAGATCGATCAGCAGCAGCAGGTTATCCCGGTCGGCCTGCAGTTGTGGCGTCACGGTGCGACGCACATCTTCGACCCGGGCGAACGCGGTAATCACCAGCGACAGCGGAGAGGTCATCTCACGCTGTTCGGTGCCTTCCTGCCAGCGGGTTTTCATCGACATCGAATCTTTACCGACCGGGATGGTGATCCCCAGTGCCGGACAGAGCTCTTCGCCGACCGCTTTCACCGCCGCATATAAACCGGCATCTTCACCCGGATGACCGGCTGCAGACATCCAGTTTGCCGAAAGCTTCACGCGCTTCAGCGACCCAATCTGGGTTGCCGCAAGGTTGGTCAGCGCTTCACCCACGGCCAGGCGGCCTGAGGCGGCGAAGTCAAGCAGTGCAACCGGTGAACGTTCGCCGAGGGCAAAGGCTTCACCGTGATAGCTGTCGAGGCTGGCGGTGGTCACGGCACAGTTTGCGACCGGGATCTGCCACGGGCCGACCATCTGATCGCGCGCCACCATGCCGGTCACGCTGCGGTCACCGATGGTGATCAGGAAGGTTTTTTCCGCCACGGCTGGCAGATGCAGGACACGATTGACCGCATCAACCAGGGTAATGCCGTCACGCTGCAGTGCGTTGCCCTGCGCCTGCTGCGTGACCACATCCCGCGTCATCTTCGGCGTTTTACCGAGCAGAACGTCAAGCGGCATGTCGATCGGCTTATTATTGAAATGCGAATCTTCCAGGCTCAGGTGCAGCTCTTCGGTCGCTTCACCAATCACCGCAAACGGGGCGCGTTCGCGCTGGCAGATCGCTTCAAACTGCGCCAGCTGATTCGGGGCCACCGCCATCACATAACGTTCCTGTGATTCGTTACACCACACTTCCAGCGGGCTCATACCCGGCTCATCGCTCAGGATGTCACGCAGATTAAAGCGGCCGCCGCGGCCGCCGTCGCTGACCAGCTCTGGCATCGCATTGGAGAGGCCACCCGCGCCCACGTCGTGGATAAACAGAATCGGGTTCTCATCGCCCAGCTGCCAGCAGCGGTCGATCACTTCCTGGCAGCGGCGCTCCATCTCCGGGTTATCGCGCTGAACGGAGGCGAAGTCGAGGTCAGCATCAGACTGGCCCGAGGCCATTGATGACGCGGCACCGCCGCCCAGCCCGATGTTCATAGCCGGGCCGCCCAGCACCACCAGTTTGGCACCGACGCTGATTTCACCTTTCTGCACATGGTCGGCACGGATATTACCGATGCCGCCTGCCAGCATAATCGGCTTGTGATAGCCGCGCAGTTCGGTACCGTTGTGGCTGGTGACCTGCTCTTCATAGGTACGGAAGTAGCCATTCAGAGCCGGACGACCAAATTCGTTGTTAAACGCCGCCCCGCCCAGAGGGCCGTCGGTCATGATCTCCAGCGCGCTGACGATGCGAGCCGGTTTGCCGAAGTCCTCTTCCCACGGCTGCTCAAAGCCCGGGATGCGCAGGTTAGAAACGGAGAAGCCGACCAGGCCCGCTTTGGGCTTGGCGCCGCGTCCGGTTGCGCCTTCATCACGGATTTCGCCACCGGAACCGGTGGCGGCACCTGGCCACGGTGAGATGGCCGTCGGGTGGTTGTGTGTTTCCACCTTCATCAGGATGTGCGCCGCTTCCTGATGCCAGCGGTATTCGCTCTCTCCGGCGTCAGCGAAGAAGCGGCCCACTTCGGAACCTTCCATTACGGCGGCGTTATCTTTATACGCAGAGAGCACGTAGTCCGGCGTCTGCTCCATCGTGTTTTTGATCATCTTAAACAGCGACTTTGGCTGTTTTTCGCCGTCGATAATCCAGTCGGCGTTGAAGATCTTGTGACGGCAGTGCTCAGAGTTCGCCTGAGCAAACATATAGAGTTCGATGTCGTTGGGGTTGCGCCCCAGCGCGGTAAAGGCCGTCACCAGGTAGTCGATTTCATCATCTGCCAGTGCCAGACCCAGCGTGGTGTTGGCCTGAACCAGTGCCTGACGGCCCTCACCCAGCAGATCGACACTCTTCACCGGCTGCGGCGTATGGTGCGCAAATAATTGCTCAGCCTGCGCCAGATCGCTGAAGACCGTTTCCATCATCCGGTCGTGCAGCAGTGTGCTCAGCGCCTGCCACTGCGTTTCAGTCAGCTGCGGGGCCTGCACATAAAAGGCCAGGCCGCGTTCGAGGCGGCGAACCTGCGGCAGGCCGCAGTTGTGGGCGATGTCGGTGGCTTTGGATGACCAGGGCGAAATCGTACCGGGACGCGGGGTCACCAGCAGCAGACGGCCCTGCGGGGCATGTTCAGCAAGAGAGGGACCATATTTCAGCAGGCGCTGCAGACGGCTCTGTTCGTCTGCGCTTAACGGCGTGCTGACATCAGCAAAATGGATGTACTCGGCGTAAATATCACTCACCGGCAGATGAGCGTCCTGAAAGCGGGTCAGCAGTTTGTTTACACGAAATGCCGACAGGGCGGGCGAACCACGCAGAATTTCCATTACATAAGTCTCTCGTCAGGGCGCCGGGCGACGCTTGATTGGGCGCAACAGGGAAAACGGGGCGTATTATAGAGAAAGCGCCTTCACGACGAAACCGTTTGCGCACAATTTTTGGCGACACGGATTTGCCTGAAATTTGCGCAAAAGCTGCTATAAAAGTTGCTCAGCGTCATTTTGTTGCGCAAAATGCCCCTCGCTCTGGGAGTTCAAAGAAGACAAATACTGCCTTTTAAAGACAGAGGCCTTAGAGCCAGCGAGAGATAACTATTTGAAACGCCTAAAATTTAATTATCTGTTTATCGGTCTGGTTGCCGTGCTGTTAGCGTTAGCGCTGTGGCCATCCATCCCCTGGTATGGGGGTGGGCAGGACGCGATTTCACAGATTAAATCACGGGGAGTGCTGCGCGTCAGCACCATCAATTCCCCCCTGACTTACTACACCGTCAATCAATCTCCGGCCGGTATGGATTATGAGCTGGCAAAACGTTTTGCTGATTATCTGGGCGTAAAGCTCAGGGTCACGGTGCGCCCTAACCTGAGTGATCTGTTCGATGACCTGGATGACGGCAAAGCCGATTTGCTGGCCGCTGGCCTGAATTACAACAGCGAACGCCTGACCCGTTATCAGACTGGTCCGGGTTACTACAACGTATCGCAGCAGCTGGTCTACCGCGTGGATAAACCACGCCCCAAAAACCTCGGTGACTTAAAGGGGCGGTTAACGGTCGCGTCGGGATCGGCTTACCTCTCCACGCTGAAGAGTGCACGTTCTAATCAGTTCCCCGATCTGGACTGGGCCATCTCCACGGACCAGAGTCCGAAAGCCCTGCTGGAAGCGGTGGCAGACGGCAAGCTCGACTACACCATTGGTGACTCCGTTACCATCGCCCTGCTGCAGCGTATCTATCCGCAGCTGGCGGTGGCGTTCGACATTACTGATGAGGAACCGGTCACCTGGTATGTGCGGCACAGCGACGATGACAGCCTGAATGCCGCGATGCTCGACTTCTTTAATGGCATGGGTGAAGAAGGCGCGATGGCGCGGCTGGAGGAGAAGTATCTCGGTCACGTAGGCACCTTCGATTATGTCGATACCCGCACCTTCCTGCGCGCGATCGACAACACGCTGCCCGACATTAAGCCGCTGTTTGAGAAGTACGCCACCAGCATTGACTGGCGGCTGCTGGCGGCGATCTCCTATCAGGAGTCACACTGGAATCCTCAGGCCACCTCCCCTACCGGCGTGCGCGGCATGATGATGCTGACGCGCAACACCGCGGAGAGCCTGGATGTGGGCGACCGCACCGACCCTGAACAGAGCATTCGCGGCGGCAGTCAGTATCTGCAGGATATGATGTCGAAAGTGCCACAGACCATCCCGGAAGATGAGCGCATCTGGTTTGCGCTGGCCGCCTACAACATGGGCTACGCCCACATGCTGGATGTGCGTAAACTCACGGCCCGTCAGGGTGGCAATCCGGACAGCTGGGCGGATGTGAAGCTGCGGTTACCGATGCTGAGCCAGAAACGCTACTACGCCCAGACGACCTACGGCTATGCGCGCGGGCATGAGGCCTATAACTATGTGGAGAACATCCGCAAGTATCAGATCAGTCTGGTGGGCTATCTGCAGGAGCAGGAGAAGCGCCTGGCACGCCAGGCGGCTGAGGCAGCAGCCGAGGCTGAACTGGCCAAAGGCTATCCGGCGGTGGAACCGAAGATCGCCATGAACTAACGCTGGCGTTGCGCCTGACGTAACGCTTTTTTCTCTTCGCGACGCATACGAAAGAAGTCGCTCAACATCGCAGCACACTCCTCCGCCAGCACGCCGCTCGTTAACTCAACCTGATGGTTCATGCCGGGGTGCCCCAGCACATCCAGCAGGGAACCCGCCGCCCCGCTTTTCAGATCATGCGCGCCATAGACCAGCCGGGTAATCCGGCTGTGCACCATCGCCCCGGCGCACATGACGCAGGGTTCCAGCGTCACATAGAGGGTGGTTTCCAGCAGACGGTAATTTTCCAGCACCTTGCCGCCCTGGCGCAGCGCCATAATCTCCGCATGGGCGGTGGGATCGTGCTGGCCGATGGGCCGGTTCCAGCCTTCGCCGATCACCCGGTCATTCTGCACCAGCACCGCCCCCACCGGCACTTCGCCCTGCTCCCAGGCCCGGCGTGCCAGGCTGAGCGCATGGCGCATCCAGTATTCATCTTGTTGTTTCATGCAGACCACTCCGGGCGACAGAAAAGCGGCGCATTATAACGGGTGCTGAAACTTATTCCAGCTGTTGCAGCTCACCCGCCGGTGTCACGCGCCAGCGATGCTGGCAGAAAAACAGCAGCGGGTTATCCTGTTTGCTGTCGCTGTAGCCGCTGTAGAGCTGCAAAGGCGTGCCGATTTTCTCTTCGAGCTGGGCGACTTTCTCATGGCCGAGGCAGCGCATGGCCAGCACCCGTCCCCCCCAGCCGCGCCGCATCTGACTGGCAATCAGCTTCACGCGCGGCAGAAAGGCGGAGTCATAGTAGACCTGCTCCACCAGCGACTGAGGCGATCCGGTGATCAGCCAGACATCGGCGTCATCACTGCCCAGATAGTCCGTCAGGCGCTGCTGCACCACCGGAAAGGCGGTGACCCGCTGGCGAAACCACCGGGCAAACTCCGCCTCAAGACGCAGCAATGTCCGCTCTGAACGGCCAAAAGTAATCGACCAGAGCAGCAGGCTCATGGGCCAGCGGGCCGCCCGGCCTTTAAACAGCAGGCCGATCCCCACCACAGGCAGGAGGGGCACCACCAGCAACAGATTAAGCGGTCGCCGGCGCAGCAGATAGCGCATAAAGGTGCCAAACATATCCTGCTGGTGCAAAGTGCCATCCAGGTCGAAAAATACGATGCGACGTTGTGTTCCCCTGGTCAAACAACTCTCCTTCAGGTCTGGTTCCGGAATCATAAAGAGTAGTGTAGCCATCATCAGGCGTAACGGCGATGAGTGTCATTTTTAATTCCGATGACTACAATGCCTGATGAATAGTTTATTCTTCTCAGATTATCCCCTGAACGATGAGGATTGGGCATGAGTTCATTGCTGCGCATTCGCCAGCTTTATCCACGTCTGGCACTGAACGAGCGTCGGCTGGCCGATTTTTTACTGTCGCAACCTGACAGGGCGCGTCATCTCAGCTCGCAGAAGCTGGCGGAGGAGTCCGGCGTCAGCCAGTCGAGCGTGGTGAAGTTTGCGCAGAAGCTGGGATATAAAGGATTTCCGGCGCTGAAGCTGGCGCTGAGTGAGTCACTGGCGGACAAGGATGCCATCACGGTGCATAACCATATTCTCAGCGACGACCCGCTCAAAATGGTGGGTGAAAAACTGCTGACCGAAAAGCTGTCGGCGATTCGCGCCACGCTGGATATCAACAGCGAAGAGAAGCTCAACGATGTGTTGCAGTTGCTCAAGAATGCCCGGCGTATTCTGCTGGTGGGGATTGGGGCGTCAGGTCTGGTGGCGAAAGATTTCTCCTGGAAGCTGATGAAGATCGGGATCAATGCCGTGGCGGAGCAGGATATGCACGCCCTGCTGGCCAGCGTTCAGGCGATGGGGCCGGGCGATGTGCTGCTCGCCATCTCCTACACCGGTGAGCGGCGTGAGATCAATCTGGCCGCGCAGGAGGCCGCTGAGGTGGGGGCGGATGTAGTCGCCTTTACCGGTTTTACCCCGAATACGTTGCAGCAGAGCGCCAGTTACTGCCTCTATACGGTAGCAGAAGAGCAGAGTACCCGCAGCGCGGCGATCTCCTCGACGACGGCACAGCTGGCGCTGACCGATCTGCTGTTTATGGCGCTGGTGCAAAACGATCCGGAGCGCGCTTCCAGCCACATTCGCCACAGCGAGGCGCTGGTGAAAAAGCTGGTCTGATCAGCGGGAGCGCGTATAATACCCGCGCTTTTTCTGTTGTCATCAGGTGGGAAACATGGCGTTATTGATTACGGCCAGATGCATTAACTGCGATATGTGCGAACCGGAGTGCCCGAATCAGGCGATCTCACTGGGCGAGGCGATCTATGAGATAGATGTCAGCCGCTGCACTGAGTGTGTCGGCCATTATGAGACGCCAACCTGTCAGCAGGTCTGCCCTATCGATAACACCATCATCGTTAACCCACAGCACACCGAATCACGCGATGCGCTGTGGGAGAAGTTTGTACTGCTGCACGGCTAGTTTTCGATAATCACCGTGGCGCAGGCGTAGTGCCGTTCATCTGCCAGCGTCACGTGTACCCGGCTGACGCCCAGCTGCTGTGCCACTTCCGCCGCGTGCTGAAAGAAGCGTAATCCCGGTTTTCCCAGCGCATCGTTGTAAACTTCAAACTGATTAAACGCCAGGCCGCCGCGAATGCCGGTGCCAAAGGCCTTGGCCGCCGCCTCTTTCACCGCAAATCGCTTGGCGAGAAAACGCACCGGCTGCTGATGAGCCTGATACTGCTGCCATTCGGCTTCGCTCAGCACCCGACGTGCCAGACGGTCGCCGGAGCGCTCAATCACCCCGGCAATACGTTCAATCTCAACGATGTCCGTGCCCAGTCCCAGAATAGCCATCAGCGACGGGCTTCACGCAGCAGTTGCTTCATCTCTCTGACCGCTTCCGGCAGGCCACTCATCACCGCACGACCGATAATGGCATGGCCGATATTCAGCTCATGCATCTCCGGCAGTGCCGCAATGGGCAGGACGTTGTGGTAAGTCAGACCGTGACCGGCATTCACCTTCAGTCCCAGGCTGGCGGCAAAGGTCGCGGCGTGGCGGATACGGGCCAGTTCGGCCTCGCGCGCCAGCCCTTCCGGTGCTTCGGCGTAGGCACCGGTGTGAATTTCGATATAGGGCGCGCCGCTGGCAACGGCGGCTTCAATCTGACGGTGATCGGCATCAATAAACAACGACACCAGAATGCCCGCATCACTCAGCAGTCGCACCGCCGCCGTGATCTTCTCCTGCTGCCCTGCCACATCCAGGCCGCCTTCGGTGGTGACTTCCTGACGCTTTTCCGGCACCAGGCAGCAGAAATGGGGCTGAATATCGCAGGCGATACCGATCATCTCATCGGTCACCGCCATCTCCAGATTCATACGGGTCTGGATGGTGTCTCGCAGAATGCGCACGTCGCGGTCAGTGATGTGGCGGCGATCTTCCCGCAGATGCACCGTGATGCCATCTGCGCCCGCCTGCTCAGCAATAAACGCCGCCTGCACCGGATCGGGATAATTTGTCCCACGGGCGTTCCGCACCGTGGCAATGTGATCGATATTGACGCCTAACAGCAACTCAGCCATGACTATCCTCACTTCTTTTCCATCGGGGTGTTGAGTGTACCGCGCCCAGGTCAGCAGGCGGTACGACCAGCGCTACTCATCTGCCTGTTCGGGCTTCTTCTTCGGGATAAACTGGCGAAACAGCTCCTGACTCTTCAGGGGCTTGCCGCCCAGATAGGGCTTCAGGGCGATGCGGGTAAAACGCTTCGCGGCGCGCAGGCTCTCCGCATCGGGAAAGTCGCGTTCATAGAGCGCACGCAGTTCGCGGCCGGTAAAGCTGCGCTGATTAAGCACGAGGCTGGCGATAAAGCCACGCTCTTCGCGGTAGCTGTAGGTCATATTATCCGTGATCGGCTCGCCGCTGCCCGCACAGTGCAGGAAATCGACGCCGTAGCCCAGGTGACCGAGCAGCGCCAGCTCAAAACGGCGCAGGGCCGGTTCGGGCTTGCCGTGCGTTGAGGCTAACGCCTGCAGACAGTGAAGGTAGTCGAAGAAGAGTTCCTGGAAAGGCGATTCCTGCTGCAGCACGCGAGAGACCAGCTCATTCACATAGAGACCGCAGTAGAGGGTGATGCCGCTGAGCGGCAGTGCCAGCGACACCGCTTCGGCGTTGCGCAGGGTTTTGACTTCACCACGCCCGCTCCAGCGAACCAGCAGGGGGGTAAAAGGCTGTAACGCGCCCTTCAGTTGTGAGCGCCGGGAACGTGCGCCCTTGGCCAGAACCCGCACCCGCCCTTCATTTTCACTGAACAGGTCGAGCAGCAGGCTGGTTTCGCTGAAGGGGCGACTATGCAGCACAAAAGCGCGTTGCCAGCCTTCCATCAGATCAGAGGTCGTCTGTATAACCCAGGCTGCGCAGAGCACGTTCGTCATCTGCCCAGCCGGATTTCACTTTCACCCACAGTTCGAGATGCACTTTCGCTTCGAACATCTCTTCCATGTCCCTGCGCGCTTCGGTGCCGATGGTTTTGATTTTGGCCCCTTTATTGCCAATCACCATCTTCTTCTGCCCTTCGCGCTCGACCAGAATCAGACCGTTAATGTCGTAACCGCCCCGCTCGTTGCTCACGAAGCGTTCAATCTCCACCGTGACCGAATAAGGCAGTTCAGCGCCCAGGAAGCGCATCAGTTTTTCACGGATGATTTCAGACGCCATAAAACGCTGGGAGCGGTCAGTGATGTAATCTTCCGGGAAGTGGTGATCGGCCTGCGGCAGATGCTTGCGGGTGATCGCCGCAATGGTATCAACGTTTTTGCCGCTTTCCGCAGAGATCGGCACGATGTCGAGGAAGTTCATCTGCTGGCTCAGGAACTGCAGATGCGGCAGCAGCACGCTCTTGTCCTGGATATTATCGACCTTGTTGATCGCCAGGACGACCGGCACTTTGCCGTCACGCAGCTTGCCTAACACCATCTCATCGTCTGGCGTCCAGCGAGTGCCTTCCACCACGAAGATCACCAGCTCCACGTCGCCAATAGAGCTGCTGGCGGCGCGGTTCATCAGGCGGTTAATCGCGCGCTTCTCTTCCATGTGCAGACCGGGGGTATCGACGTAGATCGCCTGATATTCGCCCTCGGTGTGAATGCCCATGATGCGGTGGCGCGTGGTTTGCGGCTTACGCGAGGTGATCGACACCTTCTGCCCCAGCAACTGGTTCAGTAAGGTGGATTTACCGACGTTAGGTCGGCCAACAATCGCGACAAAGCCGCAATAAGTAACGTTTTCGCTCATTCGAATCCTGAGTTATTCAGCGCCTGCTACGGCGCCGAAAGAGTGCAATGTGTCTTGGCGCATCCGGCGTCCGCAGACGCCGGTATGCCGGAGTGCTATTCGAGGCCCAGCTTGATCAGCGCCTGCTCAGCGGCAGCCTGCTCAGCTTTACGACGGCTGGAGCCGACGCCGACAACCGGCTCGGCCATGCCACTCACCTGACAGTGAATGGTGAATTCCTGGTCGTGGGCTTCGCCACGCACCTGCACCACCAGATAGCTGGGCAGCGGCAGGTGTCGTCCCTGCAGATACTCCTGCAGGCGGGTTTTGGGATCTTTCTGTTTGTCGCCCGGACTGATCTCGTCAAGGCGCGTCCGGTACCAGTCAAGGATCAGCTGCTCTACCCGTTCGATACTGCTGTCGAGGAAGATGCCGCCAATCAGCGCTTCGACCGTATCGGCCAGAATCGATTCACGGCGGAAGCCGCCGCTTTTCAGCTCGCCCGGCCCTAAGCGCAGGCATTCACCGAGGTCAAATTCGCGCGCCATTTCAGCCAGCGTATTGCCGCGCACCAGCGTGGCGCGCATGCGGCTCATGTCACCTTCATCAACCCGCGGGAAGCGATGATAAAGGGCATTCGCAATCACATAGCTAAGAATAGAATCGCCAAGAAATTCCAGGCGTTCGTTGTGCTTACTGCTGGCGCTGCGGTGTGTCAGGGCCTGCTGTAACAGTTCCGAATGAGTAAAAGTGTAGCCCAGTTTGCGCTGAAGCTTATTAATCAGGATGGGGTTCATGCGATTCCAGTTCTTTGTTGCGTCTGTGACTCTGCATACCAAACGGGGCTGGCTTTCCAGCACGTTCCGTTTGGTGTGCAGTGGCCTACCAAAGGAGGCCACCCGTTTTGCCTGTTAATCAGACAATTTTATCAGTGAATACCGCCGATACGACTGAATCGTACGCCGGTTGGCCACTGGCCTTCCTGTTTCTCAAAGCTCATCCAGATAGCGACCGCTTTACCGACCAGGTTACGCTCCGGGACAAAGCCCCAGTAGCGGCTGTCGGCGCTGTTATCACGGTTGTCGCCCATCATGAAGTATTGCCCTTTCGGCACCACCCAGGTCGCCTGCGGCTGGCCCGGCTGCTGATAATACATGCCTGCCTGACTCTGCGCTTCGTTTACCAGCAGAATGTCATGCGTTACGCTTCCGATGGTCTCTTTGCGGGTGCCCAGGCGCAGTCCGCCGCGCAGGGTATCGCCCTGCGGCACCTGATAAAAACCGTTACCGGTTTCGTTGCCATCAAAGCCGCTGAAGGTCTGGATAAACTTGCTTGGCTCAACGCTGGTGTAGGTCACCGGCAGCGCAGAGTCACAGGCTTTGCCCTCATCGCAGGCCGGTTTCACCGTCAGCGTCTTACTGTAAGGATCATAGATGACTTTATCGCCCGGCAGGCCGATAACGCGCTTAATGTAGTCCAGGCTCGGATCTTTCGGGTATTTAAAGACCGCGATATCGCCGCGCTTCGGCTGACCGGTTGGGATCAGCGTGGTCTGGGTGATCGGGTCTTTAATCCCGTAAGCAAACTTCTCCACCAGGATAAAGTCACCGATCAGCAGGGTTGGCATCATCGAGCCAGACGGGATCTGAAACGGTTCGTAGATAAACGAACGCACGATGAACACCACGGCCAGCACCGGGAAAACAGAGGCGGTGGTTTCCACCCAGCCAGGCTGTGAAGAGACCTTCGCCAGCGTTTTGCTGTCGAGTGCGTTGCCGGTCTGCGCCTGCGCCGCGGCCTGCTTTGCACGGCGCTCCGGCGCCCATTTGAAACGATCAATTACCCAGACGATGCCAGTAATCAGCGTCGCTATCGCCAGAACCAGGGCGAACATATTAGCCATTGGAAATCCTTATTTGCTGTCCTTACCGACATGCAGAATGGCGAGGAACGCTTCCTGTGGCAGCTCAACGTTGCCAACCTGCTTCATTCGCTTCTTACCATCTTTCTGCTTCTGCAACAGTTTCTTCTTACGGCTGACGTCACCGCCATAACATTTGGCGAGAACGTTTTTACGCAGCTGTTTAACCGTTGAACGTGCGATGATGTGGTTACCAATTGCGGCCTGAATCGCAATATCAAACTGCTGACGCGGGATGAGATCTTTCATCTTCTCAACCAGTTCACGGCCGCGATAAGGGGCGTTGTCACGGTGTGTGATCAGCGCCAGCGCATCCACACGCTCAGAGTTAATCAGAACGTCAACGCGCACCATGTCAGAGGTCTGGAAACGCTTAAAGTTGTAATCCAGCGAGGCATAACCGCGCGAGGTCGACTTCAGACGGTCGAAGAAGTCGAGCACCACTTCTGCCATCGGAATTTCGTAAGTCAGTGCCACCTGGTTGCCATGGTAAACCATGTTGGTCTGCACGCCACGCTTCTCAATACAGAGCGTAATGACGTTGCCCAGATACTCCTGCGGCAGCAGCATGTGACATTCCGCAATCGGCTCACGCAGCTCTTCAATGTTGTTCAGTGGCGGCAGCTTAGAGGGGCTGTCGACATAGACGGTATCACCGCTTGTGGTCACGACTTCATACACAACCGTCGGCGCGGTGGTGATGAGATCGAGATCGTATTCACGCTCCAGACGCTCCTGAATGATCTCCATGTGCAGCAGACCCAGGAAGCCGCAGCGGAAACCAAAGCCCAGCGCCGTTGAGCTTTCTGGCTCATAGAACAGCGAGGCGTCGTTCAGGCTGAGCTTGCCGAGCGCGTCACGGAAGGCTTCATAGTCATCGGAGCTGATCGGGAACAGACCGGCGTAAACCTGCGGCTTCACTTTTTTGAAGCCAGGCAGCGCTTTGTCAGCCGGGTTACGGGCGGTAGTCAGGGTATCGCCCACCGGCGCGCCGAGGATATCTTTGATGGCGCAGACCAGCCAGCCCACTTCACCGCAGTTCAGTTCGGTACGGTCGACCTGCTTCGGGGTAAAGATACCCAGACGGTCCGCGTTGTAGGTCTGTCCGGTGCTCAGGACTTTAATCTTGTCACCTTTGCGCATGGTGCCGTTTTTCACACGCACCAGTGAGACTACGCCCAGGTAGTTATCAAACCAGGAGTCGATAATCAGCGCCTGCAGTGGCGCTTCCGGGTCGCCTTCCGGCGGCGGAATATCGCGGACTAAACGTTCCAGCACGTCAGGCACGCCAACGCCGGTTTTGGCAGAACAGCGCACCGCATCGGCGGCATCAATGCCGACGATATCTTCAATCTCCTGCGCCGCGCGCTCAGGGTCGGCAGCCGGCAGGTCGATTTTGTTCAGAACCGGCACTACTTCCAGATCCATCTCAATCGCGGTGTAGCAGTTCGCCAGTGTCTGCGCTTCAACACCCTGACCGGCATCCACCACCAGCAGTGCCCCTTCACAGGCAGCCAGTGAGCGGGACACCTCATAGGAGAAGTCTACGTGGCCCGGGGTATCGATGAAATTGAGCTGGTAAGTTTCGCCGTCTTTCGCATGGTAGTCGAGTGTGACGCTCTGTGCTTTGATGGTGATGCCACGCTCACGCTCCAGATCCATGGAGTCAAGAACCTGCGCAGCCATCTCACGGTCTGTGAGGCCACCGCAGATCTGAATAAGGCGGTCAGAGAGCGTGGATTTACCATGGTCGATATGAGCGATGATGGAGAAATTTCTTATGTGCTTCATTTATAGGGATATCTTCGCTTAAAATTCAGTTGAAAACCTGAGCACAGACACATTCAGGAAGATCGCTCTTTACCCACAATCCTGTCAGCCTCATTAATGACGACGCATATTACACTGTTAACGCCGCGCATAAAAGAATGGAACGAGGTGGAAGCGAAACAGATATCTGCGCAGGGCAGAACGGACAAAGGCCGCGGAGTGCGCGGCCTGGACGTGCGTTACGCTTCGCTTTCGACACGCAGCGCATCGGGAGGTAAAGCGATATTGAGGATCACCGGCTGAAAGGCTTCGCGATCGCCAAATTTCAGTGAAACGCCTTTGGCGATAATAAAGCCGCCCACGCCGCCCAGCAGCGCACCGCAGGCCGCCGCCAGATCGCTGCTGAACAGCGACTGAAACAGACCCGCCACCAGGAAGAGGCCCAGCAGCGGCGTCATGTAGACCAGCAGCGCCGAACCGAGCAGGCTGCTCTCTCTGATGCCCAGTTCGATCCGCTGCCCCGGCTGCAGTGGCTCGCTGCTGGCGATCTGCATCACGTGCGCATTTTTCGGGCCGAGTTTGTTCAGCATATGGCTGCCACAGCCTTTGCGCGCCTGGCAGCTGTTGCAGGAGGTTTTTGCTTCGGTGTGCAGCGTGGCGATGCCATCCTGCCATGCCACCACGGTGGCCCATTCTCTCATCATTTCTGTGATCCCAGGTCGATGCTGTCCGCAATACGTTTAGCGGTTGAAGGCGGTATCTCGCCAATCACCGCAATCTCGTAATTATTGCGCACAACAGTCTGAACCGTACGACGCCCAGTGCGCAATGTCTGGGTAAGGCTGGTTTTATCCGCCGGCGTCACGTTGATCGCAAAACTGAACAGGCCGTCGCTGTAGAGCTTCGATTCCATATTTTTGTTCAGCGCCGGCAGCGAACGGCGATTCTGCGACACCAGTGACATCCCGGCGGGGATCCAGCCTGGCTGCCAGGAGAGCGTGACCGCATCCCCTTTCGGCACCGACAGCGACGGCGGCAGATTGGCTTTCTCCAGCCCCTGCATCAGGTTACGCACCCCCTCATCCACCGCAAAACTGATCACGCGGAACTGCTCCAGCGTTTCACCATCACGATCGAGCAGGTCAATGCGCAGCGGCAGTTTGGTGTCGACATCCAGCCAGACCACATAGCTGTAGCGGGTGCCATCCCGTGACACGATACGCAGCACATCACACATCTGATCGGCAATGCGCGAGCGTCCCACGGTAATAAAATCGTAGGCGCTGGCCAGCTTGCTGAAGTCAGCAAAAATCACAGACGGCAGTGCGTCAATGATGTGATTGCCGGGAAGCGAAAAGGGATCGAGGCCAGGTTCGAAGTAACTGATATCGTTGCCGCGCTGGATCACTTCCCGACGCGGCCCGTCCATCTGCAGCAGCTGAGCGAATATCCGGTTATCGATTACAGCATGACGATAGCGCAGCGATTCAATGCCGATGCGGGAGACGTTGATATAGGCGAATTCGTAGTTGAGGTTCTGACTTGCCTGTTCCATCTGCTGCAATAGCGCCCCGGACGCCGAAGTTTGCGCCGGGGCGACAGATGACCACAACAGGCTGCCTGCCAGCAGGCTAACAGCATACCAATGCGGCTTCATTACTGCTGCTGCTGTCCTAAAGATTGGTTTCCGGGAACATCCACCTGTGCCTGTTTAGGGGCATCGGTTTCGAATTGCAGCTGATCAGCGTGCAGACGACGCTGCAGTTCATAATCCTGTAGCATCGCATTGACGCGACGGCGCTGATCCTGAACCTGCTGATTAGAACTGTTGGTGTCAAACGCATCAGACGGCACGCCCAGGCTGACCGGCGACGCTTTACCCATCATCGGCAGCGTATTGAACACCGGCGAGTCAGAGGTCTGTGTCGCGCTGCCCTCAGGCTGGTTGTAGTGCTGAACACCCACGATGACGGCCAGTGACACACAGGCCGCCACACCCACCTGCGTCAGCTGTGCTGCCCACGGACGCGCTTTTTTCCAGAACGGCATTTTTTCCCAGCGGGAAGGTTCTGGCTGAGCTTCAGGGATCAGCGTTGTGACAGAACGCAGCGGTTCTTTTTCGATAGCAGCAGCGACGCGCGCAGAGATATCGAAATGCAGGTGCTCACTCACGTCACCGCGCATGGTATCGCGGATGAGGTGATAGCTTGCCCAGCTTTTCTGCAGTTCTGCGTCCTTCGATAAGGCGGAAAACAGCTCGTTATCTAAGGTCTCACCATCCATTAAAGCGGAAAGTTTTTCTTTCTGCATGCCTATGTACCCTTCCAGTAGCCGTTATCACTGACGTTGGATAAGCGGTTGAACTTTGTTATCAATAGCCTCTCGCGCACGAAAGATACGTGATCGAACAGTGCCTACCGGGCAATCCATAATGACGGCGATCTCTTCATAGCTCAGGCCGTCCAGTTCCCTGAGGGTGATTGCCATACGCAAGTCCTCGGGTAACGCCTCGATGGTACGAAAGACAATTTGTTTCAATTCGTCAGACAACATTAAGTTCTCAGGGTTCGAAATTTCTTTTAATGCACCCGCACTTTCGAAATTTTCTGCGTCAATCGCATCCACATCGCTGGATGGCGGACGACGCCCCTGAGCAACCAGGTAATTTTTTGCTGTATTGACCGCAATGCGGTACAGCCAGGTATAAAAGGCGCTATCGCCACGGAATGAATCCAGTGCGCGATACGCTTTGATAAATGATTCCTGTACGACATCAGGCACATCGCCCGAAGGTACATAGCGTGAAACCAGGCTCGCCACCTTATGCTGGTAACGAATCACCAGTAAGTTGAAAGCTTTTTGATCTCCCTTCTGAACACGCTCGACAAGAACCTGATCCGTTAACTGCTCGCTCATCCGAGGTAATGTCTCCCCAAACTTTTCTTACGCATAAAGTAACTGCCAGCACATCTCATTGGTTCTGAGCAAGCATGCGCTTAGAGTTGTGATGTGGTGCGAAGTTCACTTCCCGACCTGATATTTGCCGCTCCGGAATTGATTACACAGGTTGTTCGTTTTCGTTCAGTGTAAGGAGCGCAAATCGCAGGCAGAGTAACCTATGACAACAGCTTTTTCATCATTAAATCCTCAGCCGATAATAAGTTTGGTATAGAAAACAGAACTCAAATTGTACTGTTTATAACTTAATGATTATCGATGATTTTTCCTAATTGACACCATGAATCCGCGAACTTTTGTTTAAAATACTTCACAGCGACCGGCTCAGGGCTTATGCTCAGGGCAATCTTTGTTTAGTAAATTAAACACCATGACAAATGCGAATCCGGATTATCAGTGTGATGTATTGATTGTGGGCAGCGGTGCTGCGGGCCTCTCTTTAGCGCTGCGCCTGGCGAAACAGTATCAGGTCACTGTGCTCAGCAAAGCGCAGGTCAATGAAGGCTCAACGCTTTATGCTCAGGGCGGCATTGCGGCGGTATTCGATGAGACCGACAGTATTGAAGCGCATATAGAAGATACGCTGATTGCCGGCGCGGGACTGTGCGACCGGGAGGCGGTCTCGTTTATCGCCAGCAATGCCCGACACTGCGTGCAGTGGCTGATCGACAACGGCGTTGCCTTTGATCTCGATCCGCAGGCCTCAGGCGAGATGCGCTATCACCTGACGCGCGAAGGCGGACACAGCCATCGCCGTATTCTGCACAGTGCCGATGCCACCGGTCATGCGGTTGAAACCACACTGGTGAGCCAGGCGCTCAGCCACCCTAACATCCGCATTCTGGAACGCACCAACGCGGTCGATCTGATTCTCTCCGACAAAATCGGCCTGCCTGGCCCGCGCCGGGTGGTGGGTGCGTGGATCTGGAACCGTAACCGCGAGCAGGTGGAAACCTGTCAGGCGCGGGCGGTGGTGCTGGCGACCGGCGGCGCCGCCAAAGTGTATCAGTACACCACGAATCCTGATGTCGCCTCCGGTGACGGGATCGCGATGGCCTGGCGTGCGGGCTGCCGGGTCGCCAACCTCGAATTTAATCAGTTTCATCCTACCTGTCTGTTTCATCCCCAGGCACAGAACTTCCTGCTGACTGAAGCCCTGCGCGGAGAAGGCGCCTGGCTGGTGCGTCCCGATGGCAGCCGTTTCATGCCCGATTTTGATGAGCGCGCCGAGCTGGCTCCGCGCGATATCGTCGCACGCGCCATTGATCATGAGATGAAGCGGCTGGGCGTGGACTGCATGTATCTGGATATCAGCCACCAGCCGGAAGAGTTTGTGCGCGCCCACTTCCCGATGATCTATGAAAAGCTGCTGACCTTTGGCTTCGACCTGACCCGGGAACCGATCCCGATCGTGCCTGCCGCCCACTATACCTGCGGCGGCGTGATGGTGGATCAGCATGGGCAGAGTGACGTCAGCGGCCTGTATGCCATCGGTGAGGTGAGCTACACCGGCCTGCATGGTGCGAACCGCATGGCCTCTAACTCGCTGCTGGAGTGTCTGGTCTATGGCTGGTCAGCCGCCGAAGCGCTGATCCAGAGCCTGCCTGGCATAGGCGCCGTGACCACCTTGCCCGCATGGGATGAGAGCCAGGTCGATGATGCCGATGAGCGCGTCGTCATCCAGCATAACTGGCATGAGCTGCGGCTCTTCATGTGGGATTATGTCGGCATTGTGCGTACGACCCGGCGACTGGAGCGGGCTTTGCGCCGCATCACCCTGCTTCAGCAGGAGATCGATGAGTATTACCGTCACTTCCGCCTCTCCAATCATCTCCTGGAGCTGCGGAATCTGGTTCAGGTGGCGGATCTGATGGTGCGCTGTGCGCTGGAGCGAAAAGAGAGTCGCGGCCTGCACTACATTCGCGACTACCCGAACCTGCTGCCTGAGGCGCGACCGACAATTCTGACGCCGCCCGGCTACATAAAGAGATAGAACGCCCGCGTCAGGCTGCACCACTCATCCGAATAGTGGGTGTCTGCTGCGCGGATAGCGAGCCGCTCCAGCAGGGTTTCGCCTGGCTGCGGCGAGAAGCCCAGCACAACCCGGTGCGGCGGACGATGGGCATACTCCGCCACATCCAGGCGTGAACGCAGATGCCAGCCATCCGCCTCTGCCAGCGCGATGAAATCCTGGCCAATGGCGGCAGGCAGCACCACGCAGAACATCCCCTCCTCCTCAATCAGTAACGCCGCGCTGCGCAGTAACGTCTGATGGTCAAGCGAGGCTGTGGCACGGGCGCTGTCCCGCGCTGGCGTAGAACAGGCCACGCCAGGCGCAAAATAAGGCGGATTACTGACGATGAGGGAGTAACGCGCGGTGGACTCCTCTGCCCAGCAGGCGATGTCGTGCTGATGCACCCGGATTCGTTCAGGCCACGGCGACTGCTGCACATTCTCCTGCGCCTGCTGCGCGGCTTCAGGCTCTAATTCAACCGCATCGATCAGCACCTGCGACGGTGTACGCTGCGCCAGCATCAGGGCAATCAGCCCGCTGCCGCTGCCGATATCCAGAATGCGCCTGACCCCGGCCACCGGTGCCCAGGCCCCGAGCAGAATGGCATCGGTTCCCACTTTCATCGCACAGCGATCGTGCGCGACAAAAAATTGTTTAAAGGTAAAACCGTTCTTGTTTAACTGTGGCCGTTCACGCGGCTTATCCTGCATCATTCTTCACTACCATCGTTTTTTCCTGCCGTCCGGCAGCGCATGAGTGTAACGTGGCAACAGAGGGAATTCACGCGGCAGACAACCCCAGGCGCAGCGGAAACGGATTAACAGATGAAGATTCAGTCTGATCTGTCTATAATCAGCGCCCCAAACTGAGGTAGACCATGACAGTAACCACATTTTCCGAACTCGAACTCGACGAAAGCCTGCTACAAGCGTTGCAGGAAAAAGGCTTCACGCGTCCAACAGTGATTCAGGCTGCTGCAATTCCGCCCGCGCTGGAGGGCCGCGACGTTCTGGGTTCGGCACCTACCGGGACCGGGAAAACCGCCGCCTATCTGTTACCGGCGCTGCAGCACCTGCTTGATTTTCCGCGCAAGAAATCTGGCCCGCCACGCATCCTGATTGTGACCCCGACCCGCGAACTGGCGATGCAGGTCGCCGAACATGCGCGTGAACTGGCGAAACATACCCATCTGGATATCGCGACCATCACGGGCGGCGTGGCCTACATGAACCACGCCGAAGTGTTCAGCGAAAACCAGGATATCGTGGTCGCGACCACCGGCCGCCTGCTGCAGTATATTAAAGAAGAGAACTTCGACTGCCGCGCCGTGGAAACGCTGGTGCTGGATGAAGCGGACCGTATGCTGGATATGGGCTTCGCCCAAGATATCGAAACCATCGCGGCTGAAACGCGCTGGCGCAAACAGACCCTGCTCTTCTCCGCCACGCTGGAAGGCGACAATATCCGCGATTTCGCCGAACGTCTGCTGAACGATCCGGTTGAGCTGGAAGCGGATCCGAGCCGTCGCGAGCGTAAAAAGATCCAGCAGTGGTACTACCGCGCTGACGATCTTGAGCACAAAACCAAGCTACTGATCCATCTGCTGAAGCAGCCGGAAGTGACACGCAGCATCGTGTTCGTGCGCAAGCGTGAGCGTCTGCATGAGCTGGTGAGCTGGCTGCACGAAGCGGGGATTCGCACCAGCTATCTGGAAGGCGAAATGGTGCAGGCGAAGCGTAACGAAGCGATCAAACGTCTGAGTGAAGGACGGGTGAATGTGCTGGTCGCCACCGACGTTGCGGCGCGCGGCATCGACGTTGAAGATGTCAGCCACGTCTTCAACTATGACATGACGCGTACCGCCGATACCTATCTGCACCGTATTGGCCGTACCGGTCGCGCCGGTCGTAAAGGCATCGCCATCTCGCTGGTCGAAGCGCACGATTACGTCCTGCTGGGTAAAATCACCCGCTACGTTAATGAGCCGATTAAAGCGCGCGTCATTGACGAACTGCGTCCGGTGACCCGCGCTCCAAGTGCGAAAACCACCGGCAAACCGTCGAAAAAGGTGCTGGCTAAGCGCGCAGAGAAGAAAGCGAGCGAAACTGAAAAACCCCGCGTGAAAAAACGCCATCGTGACGCCAAAAATATCGGCAAACGCCGTAAGGCAAGCGGCACCGCGTCCGCTAACGAGAATGCGGAATAAAACAGCGCTTAAACAAAAAAATCGCCTCTGATGAGGCGATTTTTTTTAGCTGACAGCTGTTAACAGCCTTTTCACACCATTTTACCTGCCTGATCGCATTGCTGGCGATACTCACTGACCGGCTCGCTGCACATGACTCTCTATCTTGCTGATAAGGATGATAAAATCTGCTGTGTGCGCTTTGCGTTTATTTTCAGCGTCCGATCACTCAGGCTACTTAAAGACTTTCGGTAAAAGTACGGGCAATCACGTCACGCTGCTGTTCAGGAGTCAGTGAGTTGAAGCGCACGGCATAGCCCGACACGCGGATGGTCAGCTGCGGATAGTTTTCCGGGTGCTTCACCGCATCTTCCAGCGTTTCACGACGTAGCACGTTGACGTTCAGATGCTGACCGCCTTCAACACGCACCTGCGGTTTGATTTCTACCTGAACTTCACGATAAGTAAATTCGCCCAGCTCGCTGATAGCCACAACCTGGTCTTCTTCATAACCCCCGGCGGCACACAGGCAACGCGCCTGGGCTTTCTCTTCGTCCAGCAGCCAGAAGGAGTTCAGCAGGTTGGCATGGTTGGATTGAGTGATCTGGATTCCTGTGATCATCTTTGCATCTCCCGAATAATAGGTGAATAAATCAAATTTAAGGCTCCGGTATACCACCCATCATTTTGACCGGCTTTGACCTGCATCAATCTTCACCCGGCGCGCCGTGGCCATTCAGCCTAACCCGTTGATCTGAAAATGCATTGCCTCTTAACTTTATTTTTATTTTTCAAATTTATTTTACCTTCAGCTGGGCGGCAGGAACGGCTAAGCTTACGGCACTAACGGAAAGGGAGTTGAACATGGCTGAAAAGCTGACCTGGCACGACGTGCTGGCTGAAGAGAAACAGAAACCCTATTTTGTCGAGACGATGAAGCTGGTCGCCGATGAACGCGCTGCGGGGGTCACCGTCTATCCGCCGCAGAAAGATGTCTTTAATGCCTTTCGCCTGACGGAACTGGGCGACGTCAATGTCGTCATCCTCGGCCAGGACCCCTATCATGGCCCTCACCAGGCACATGGCCTGGCCTTCTCTGTGCTGCCAGGCGTGCAGGTGCCGCCATCCCTGCAAAATATCTATAAAGAGTTGCAGCAGGATATTCAGGGCTTTGAGAAACCTAATCACGGCTTCCTGGAGAGCTGGGCGAAACAGGGTGTGATGCTGCTGAACACCGTTTTAACGGTCGAGGCGGGCAAAGCGCACTCTCATGCGCGATTCGGCTGGGAGACGTTTACCGATAATGTGATTGCAGCGATCAATCAGCATCGTGAAGGGGTGATTTTTCTGCTGTGGGGATCTCACGCTCAGAAGAAAGGCAGCATCATCGATCGCCAGCGCCATCATGTGTTGCAGGCGCCGCACCCTTCGCCGCTCTCTGCGCATCGCGGCTTTTTCGGCAGCCACCATTTCTCAAAAACCAACGAACTGCTCAGCGCGGCCGGTAAAAAACCGGTGGACTGGAAGCCGGTATTACCGGACTGACGCCAGAATGCACACGGCCGCGTCAGTGCGCGGCCGTGTAGCGGGATTCCGGTGCTGAATCAGCCTTTGGCTTTGGCAACGGCAACCATCGCCGGACGCAGCAGGCGACCATTCAGCGTATAACCACGCTGCATCACCAGCATGACATGGTTAGGCTCGAACTCTTCAGACTCCATCATCGACATCGCCTGATGCACTTCCGGGTTAAACGGCACGCCGGTTTCGCCGACCACTTCAACACCGAATTTACGCACGGCACCCAGCAGACCTTTCAGAGTCAGTTCAACCCCTTCGATCATAGGCGCCAGCTGTGAATCTTCTTTGTTCGCCACTTCCAGCGCGCGCTCAAGGCTGTCGATAACCGGCAGCAGTTCGTTGGCAAATTTCTCCAGCGCAAATTTGTGCGCCTTCTCAACGTCCATTTCCGCACGACGACGAATGTTTTCGACTTCAGCCTGCGCACGCAGCTGAGCATCACGCACGCCGGTCTGCGACTGCGCTAATTCAGCTTCGAGCTGAGCGATACGCTCATCACGCGGATCCACCTCTGCCGCTGTCTCCGCTTCCTGAGGTTGCTGCTGATCCTGCTGAATTTCGTCTGAGACTTGCTCGTTTGGGGTGTTCTGTTCTTTACTACTCATGAATTTCTCCGCGTTTTGCACATTCATTTCGCTGGTTGGCTTATTATGGGGATTGAAATAGCGGTTTCAAGGGAACCTGTCACATTGCCTTGCCGTTTTGGCTTATAAGGAACACCGACCAGATGAACAAACACTTTAACTGCATTGGTATTGTGGGTCATCCACGCCATCCCACCGCGCTAACCACGCATGAGATGCTCTGGCGCTGGCTGACAGCCAAAGGTTATCAAGTGATCGTCGAGCAACAGATTGCGCAGGAGCTGTCGCTTCACGATGTGCAGACCGGCACGCTGGCGGAGATTGGTCAGCAGGCTGATTTAGCGGTCGTAGTAGGCGGTGATGGCAATATGCTGGGAGCCGCGCGGGTGCTGGCCCGTTACGACATCAAGGTGATTGGCATTAACCGCGGTAACCTCGGTTTTCTTACCGATCTCGACCCCGACAATGCGCAGCAGCAGCTGGATGAGGTGCTGCAGGGCAACTATTTTGTCGAGAGCCGCTTTCTGCTGGAAGCGCAGGTGTGCAAATCGGCCTGTTCGCCGCGCATCGGCACCGCCATCAACGAGGTGGTACTCCATCCCGGCAAAGTCGCGCACATGATCGAATTTGAGGTTTACATCGATGAGGTGTTCGCCTTTTCGCAGCGCTCTGACGGACTGATTATCTCCACCCCTACCGGCTCGACCGCCTACTCGCTCTCTGCGGGTGGCCCGATTCTGACACCGTCGCTGGAAGCGATCGTGCTGGTGCCGATGTTCCCGCATACGCTCTCGGCGCGGCCGCTGGTTATCAACAGCAGCAGCACCATCCGCCTGCGCTTTTCGTCCCGCCGCAGCGACCTGGAAATCAGCTGCGACAGTCAGATCGCCCTGCCGATACAGGAGGGCGAAGATGTTCTGATCCGGCGCAGCAATCATCACCTCAACCTGATTCACCCTAAAAACTACAGCTATTTCAACACGCTGAGCTCTAAACTGGGCTGGTCAAAAAAATTGTTCTGAAAAGGGGTGCAGCCTCTTTACTGGATAAAAAACCAGTTTATACTGTATGAAAAACCATATGTGTTTATTCGTACAGGTGAACCTATGCTGGCCCAACTGACCATCAGTAATTTCGCTATCGTTCGTGAGCTCGACATTGATTTCCACCGCGGCATGACAGCCATCACGGGTGAAACCGGTGCCGGTAAGTCCATCGCGATTGATGCGCTGGGATTATGTCTTGGCGGTCGTGCTGACGCCGACATGGTGCGTCAGGGAGCCAGCCGGGCTGACCTGTGTGCCCGCTTCCAGCTTAAGGCCTCCCCTTCAGCCCAGCGCTGGCTGCTGGATAATCAGCTGGATGATGGCAACGAGTGTCTGCTGCGCCGGGTGATCAGCGCCGATGGCCGTTCGCGCGGCTTTATCAACGGCACTGCGGTCCCGCTCTCTCAGCTGCGCGACCTTGGTCAGCTGCTGATTCAGATCCACGGTCAGCATGCCCATCAGCTTCTGCTTAAACCCGAGCACCAGAAACATCTGCTGGATGCCTATGCCGGTCATGATGATCTTCTGCAGCGCATGCGTGCCAGCTATCAGACCTGGCATCAGAGCTGCCGCACCCTGGCGCTGCATCAGCAGCAGGCGCAGGAGCGCGAAGCGCGCCGTGAACTGTTGCAGTATCAGCTGAAAGAGCTGAACGACTTCGCTCCGCAGCCGGGTGAATATGAGCAGATCGACGAAGAGTACAAGCGTCTGGCGAACAGCGGCCAGCTGCTGTCAACCAGTCAGCAGGCGCTGCAGATGCTCTCCGACAGTGATGACACCAATCTTAACAGCCTGCTCTACAGCGCCCGTGAGCTGATTTCTGAGCTGACCTCGCTGGATGAGAAGCTGAACGGCGTGCATAACCTGCTGGAAGAGGCGGCTATCCAGCTGAGCGAAGCGAGCGATGAGCTGCGTCACTACTGTGACAGCCTCGATCTGGACCCTAATCGCCTGTATGAACTGGAAAAACGGATTTCACGCCAGATTGCGTTAGCGCGTAAGCATCACGTCACGCCAGAAGCGCTGCCTGAACTGCATCGGCAGCTGCTGGATGAAGCGGAGCTGCTGTCACAGCACGAAAGCGATCAGGAGAGCCTGCAATCGCTGGTCGGTGAACACTATCAGGCGGCCCTTAAGAGCGCCGAAGAGCTCCATCAGCAGCGCAGCCACTTTGCAGATGAGCTGCAGCAGCTGATTACCCAGAGCATGCATCTGCTCTCAATGCCGCACGGCCAGTTTAAAATCGCCCTGACCTTTAACCCGGATCAGCTGACGGCTGACGGCGCAAGCCGCGTCGACTTCCAGGTCACCACTAACCCTGGTCAGCCGTTGCAGCCGCTGGGTAAAGTAGCCTCAGGCGGTGAGCTGTCACGTATCGCACTGGCGATTCAGGTGATCACCGCGAAGAAAATGGAAACGCCGGCAATGATTTTCGATGAGGTTGATGTCGGCATCAGCGGCCCGACTGCGGCCGTCGTAGGTAAACTGCTGCGTCAGCTGGGTGAATCGACGCAGGTTATGTGTGTCACGCACCTGCCGCAGGTGGCCGGTTGCGGTCATCAGCACTTCTTTGTGAGCAAAGAGACCGACGGCGCAATGACTGAAACGCACATGCAGCCGCTGGACAAGCGGGCGCGCCTGCAGGAACTGGCACGACTGCTGGGCGGCAGCGAGGTCACCCGCAACACCCTGGCGAATGCAAAAGAACTTTTAGCCGCATAGCAGCGCACTTTTTTAACCTGACGGGGTCATATGCTTGCTCTGCAGAGGTTTCCAACAGCGAAAAGGTTTATTATCATCGGCACTTATGTCGCCAGAGTAATAAAGCCTGCCGCAGGCAGAGTTCAGATTTTGATGGCAATAAAATCGCCTGTTGAGGCGTTTGGCCCCGGAAAAGGAATGTATAGATGCGCTGTAAAACGCTGACTGCCGCGGCAGTGGTAATGTTGATGATGACCGCCGGATGTTCCACTTTAGAGCGCGTGGTCTACCGTCCTGATATCAACCAGGGCAACTATCTGGTTGCCAACGATGTGGCCAAGATCCATACCGGTATGACACAGCAGCAGGTGGCTTACACCCTCGGCACGCCGATGATGAAAGACCCGTTTGGCAGCAACGTCTGGTATTACATCTTCCGTCAGGAACCCGGTCATGAGCGCGTCAAACAGCAGACGCTGACCCTGACCTTTGATGGCAACGGTGTGCTGACCAACATCGACAATAAGCCGAATCTGTCTCAGAACAGCGATTAATCACACGGCAGAGAGTCTGAAAACAGGCAGCAAAAAGGCGCACCGAGCGCCTTTTTTTATGTCCGTTATCTGCAAAGCCAGACAGAACTTATTTTTTGCTCACCGCAGCCCGCTCTGCACGCTGGCGACGAAGCTCTTTAGGATCGGCAATCAGCGGACGATAAACCTCGATACGATCGCCCTCATTCACCTCATCATCCAGCTTCACCGGCCGGCTGTAGACGCCGACCTTGTTGCTGGCGAGGTCAATTTCGCGACGCAGCTCCAGTAACCCTGATTTTACGATGGCCTGTTCTACCGTGCTGCCCTGCTCCACTTTGACATAGAGCTGATACTGCTTTTCAGGCAATGCATAGACCACCTCAACGGCGATATCAGGCACTGTAGACCTCTTTGGCGCGCTGGGTGAAAGCCTGCACCATGCTGTTGGCAAGCTCTTTGAAGATGCGTCCAAAGGCCATCTCTACCAGCATATTGGTGAATTCAAACTCCAGGCTTAATTCGACTTTGCAGGCATCATCGCCCAGCGAGACGAACTTCCATCCGCCGGTCAGCTTACGGAACGGGCCGTCAACCAGCTGCATATGGATGCTCTGGTTATCCGTCAGGGTGTTACGGGTGGTAAATGTTTTGCTGATACCCGCTTTCGAGACATCCACAGACGCCGTCATCTGATTCTCTGACGCATCCAGCACACGGCTTCCGGTGCAACCCGGCAGGAATTGCGGATAGGCATCCACATCATTTACAAGTTTGTACATCTGCCCGGCACTAAACGGGACCAGTGCCGAACGACTAATCTGAGCCATAATGGTTCCTGTTCATCAAGAAACCGCTGAATAATAGCATTTTCAGCGATCAAACAAAAATGTCCCTGGTAAAGGGTGTGCTAGAATATCCCGTTTCCTGCTGCCCCGCTGGACTGGGGATGCGATAACCGACTAAGTGATGTAAAATACGCCTCATTATGACAAAGAAAAAAGCACACAAACCCGGTTCGGCCACTGTTGCCATGAACAAACGCGCCCGCCACGAATACTTCATCGAAGAGGAGTATGAAGCGGGATTATCGTTACAGGGATGGGAAGTCAAATCACTTCGTGCCGGTAAAGCCAACATCAGCGACAGCTATATTCTGCTGCGCGATGGCGAAGCGTTCCTGTTCGGTTCAACCTTTCAACCCTTAGCGGTTGCGTCCAGCCATGTGGTCTGTGACCCGACCCGCAACCGTAAGCTCCTGCTGAAGCAACGCGAACTCGACTCCCTCTATGGGCGCGTTAACCGCGAAGGTTACACCCTTGTAGCGCTGTCGCTTTACTGGAAGAACGCCTGGTGCAAACTGAAGATTGGTGTGGCACGCGGTAAGAAAGAGCACGACAAGCGCGACGACATCAAAGACCGTGAATGGAAATTAGACAAAGCCCGTATCATGAAGAATTCAGCGCGCTAAGCACTGGATTTTATGCTGTTTAATTGCTAATATTTGAAGTTCTGGGGCTGATTCTGGATTCGACGGGATTGTGAAGCCTTAGGAGCATGCCGAGGGGCGGTTTGCCTCGTAAAAAGCCGCAAAAAAATAGTCGCAAACGACGAAAACTACGCTTTAGCAGCTTAATAACCTGCTCTGAGCCCTCTCTCCCTAGCTTCCGCTCTTAAGACGGGGATCAAGAGAGGTCAAACCCAAAAGAGATCGCGTGGAGGCCCTGCCTGGGGTTGAAGCGTTAAATCCAATCAGGCTAGTCTGTCAGTGGCGTGTCTGTTCGCAGCTGACCGGCGAATGTAAAAACTGACTAAGCATGTAGTGCCGACGGTGTAGTAATTTCGGACGCGGGTTCAACTCCCGCCAGCTCCACCAAATCATGATCCGGATACGTCCGGTGAAGTACAGAAAGCCCGCACGGCACAAGCCCTGCGGGCTTTTTTGTGTCTGTCGTTGTCCGAGAACATCCGGCTAAATCCGGTGATTATTGGTATACGTTTAGGTATACGGTAGGATGTATACCTAAAAGCGTATACCAATTCATGAAGGAGCGGCCACAGTGGCACGGACAACACGCCCCCTGACCAACACCGAAGTTCTGCGCGCTAAAGCGTTAGAGAAGGATCTAACGCTGCATGATGGCGATGGCCTTTTCCTGATAGTGAAAACCAGCGGGAAAAAGCTCTGGCGTTTCCGTTATCAACGTCCGGCGACAAAACAGCGGACAATGATGGGGTTAGGTGCTTTTCCCGCCCTTTCACTTGCTGACGCCCGAGGGTTAAGAGCGGATTTCCTTGCCTTGTTAGCCAACGGAATTGACCCACAAATTCAGGCCGAAGTTGCAGAGGAGCAGCAGCAAATCGCTCTGGACAGTATTTTTTCAACGGTCGCCGCTAACTGGTTCCAGCTCAAAAGCAAAAACGTAACCCCTGATTACGCAAAAGACATTTGGCGCTCACTGGAGAAAGATGTATTCCCTGCTATTGGTGAGATCCCCGTTCAGCAAATCAAAGCCCGGACACTGGTTGAAGCTCTTGAGCCAATAAAAGCACGTGGGGCGCTTGAGACTGTACGTCGACTGGTGCAGCGCATTAATGAGATCATGATTTATGCCGTTAACACTGGTCTGAATGATGCAAATCCAGCATCAGGTGTCGGGATGGCCTTTGAAAAGCCAAAAAAACAAAATATGCCGACGCTGCGGCCAGAGGAATTGCCGAAGCTGATGCGTTCTTTGGTCATGTCAAATCTGTCTGTTCCGACTCGCTGTCTCATTGAATGGCAACTCCTGACGCTAGTGCGCCCTTCTGAGGCCTCAGGTGCTCGGTGGGCAGAGATCGATCTCGAAACAAAGCTTTGGACTATTCCAGCCGAACGAATGAAGGCCAAACGTGAGCATATTGTTCCCTTATCGCCTCAAGCGTTAGAGATTCTGGAGGTGATGAAGTCAATCAGTGCTCACCGTGAACATGTTTTTCCGAGCAGAAATGATCCAAAGCAAGCGATGAATAGTCAGACCGCTAACGCTGCTTTAAAGCGCATTGGATATAGCGGGAGACTAGTCGCACATGGATTGCGTTCAATAGCAAGTACAGCACTAAATGAAGCCGGCTTTAATGCTGATGCTATTGAAGCAGCTCTGGCACATACTGATAAAAATGAAGTGAGGCGTGCATATAATCGCTCACTATATATTGAACAAAGAAAAGATTTGATGTCATGGTGGGGAAACGTGGTTAGGAATGGGGCATAAAGCCCCAAACATTATATGCCACGCATAAATTCGCGTAAACAAGTAGGAATTGGAGACAATGAAGATAACGCTCTAAAAATATCATTTCTGGGGTCGAAAGTCATATTTTTTCGAGAAGCGAAAACAGACGGAGGTCTTTTCCCTCTGTCCTCCTTAAGTTCTGATAAAATTATACAGAAGAAAGCATATATAAATTTCCCTCTCCAATCTTTTTCTGGATCTAATTTTTCAAACCCTTCATCGTTCTCAACAAAATCGGCAAGCACCGACTCGTCTTCTAACCCAACTAACTGATGGATCTCTTTTTTTCCAACAATTAAATCCACACGATCCAACTTTACTCTAATGAATTTTTTCAAATCCTTTTCAATGCTATTGGCTTGAATCCCATTAGTTCTTAAATGAAAAATAACATTATTAACATATCTAATGGCATCCAAAAACTCTTGCTTTCGAGCATCATATATAGATTTTATTTTTTCAAGATCAGAGTGCGCATTTTCATCATTACAATGAAACTCACCTATTAGTAACTGTCTTAATGACAAATCACAAATTAAAATATTCTCAAACGAATAGACTGGAGTGCAGTATAAATCGGGTGATGGTTCCCGTCCCTTAAGATAATCAAAATCTTTATCAATAAAGAAGTAAGTAGCTAAATCATTATATTCAGGGCTATTGTGTATAATATCCCTTAAATTTAGAACATTATCCTTACCCTTGCAGGAGAAACCTATTGCATATTTTTCCTTAAGTCTGAAAAGAATGGTGTTATAGTACGTAATATCATCTTCACCTTCAACAGCAAATATGATTTCATCACTATGCCTAGATATAAAAGAGTTGAATCGCTGTTGTAGTACCTTCGGGGATTTTCGCTTCTCCCTGATACATTCAATAATATCAGTCATTTTGTCCCTCAGCAGGTTTATTATAAGATACACGCATAAAACCAGCATATCTATCTAACTCATTCTCAAAAGTAAAGGGTGAATGTGTTATCGCAATCAATTGCTCACAACTTGGAGCTTTCAGAATATCAGGAAGAAATTTTTGCTGCCAATCAATGGACAAAGACAATTCTGGCTCATCAATCAAAACCAAATATTTCTTTCCCATATCCAAATAGAGGCGCGCGAATACACTTACAATTTGTTTTTCACCCGAAGAAAGAGACCCCAATGGCAAAGGATTCTTAGTGAATTGATTTATTATGCGAGCCGTAATACTGCTTTTATCATATGAAAATCTTTTTTCCGCATTTTGAATATTCCAATAAGAGTCGACAACTTGAACAAATGACTCTAGTGCTTGCTCATATTCCATTTTCTCTTGATATATTTCGACCAATTGTCCCAAAAACGAGCGTAGAGATTCATATTTAGCATCCTTAATCTCCCCAGATTCTGTTAAAGTCTTAATTCGTTCTTGAGTAATTTCATCTGCCATCCCCAATCTTGACAGGACAACGTTGAGTGTAACAAGATCAATGGATTCAACTTCAATTTCACTTGATGAGCTACCACCAGTCAATAACTGCTTTAACGTTCTAGCACTTATTTTTGAATATGATTCAAAGGTTCCTCGACGTATATCATTTTCTATATACTTAAGACGTGACTCAACATCATTCAGACCAAAGAACATAAGTCCATTATCCCAATCACTTTCTTTGGAATTCATCCTCCTCACACCGTTTCTGTTTGTTTTCCTTACTTCAAATTCTGGAATTTCACTTTCAATGCGCCTGAATGTTGGAAGATAGAGAACTTTCAAATCCCCCATAGATTCTTTTATTTTGCTCTCAATACCCTCATACTTCTCACTTTGAATCAACTGAGGGAGTAGGTCTTCGCATAAAGCTCTAATATCTTCATTATCCAATGGAGAATCATCATAAAGTTTTTTATACCCTCGACACTTAAAGAAATCTTCTCCATAACCAGATGCAGCCAAAAAAGCTAACTCATATAACTCATTTGGTGTTACCCCGTGATATTTTATTCGTTTAAATGCTATAGAGGAAGAGCTAATTCTATCATACCAATCACTTTCAAAATTAGGGAAAAGCTCTTTTTTTGATATCGACATCTCCTCAGAGTTGCGAAATTTGATATTAATTGATTCAAAATCATACTCAATTAACTTACTAACCTTCCCTGTCAATAGAGAATATAAAAATGTTAAAATAGTGGTTTTACCAGTACCATTTTCAGCAGAAATTATTTTGACATTATTTTCAAAGCCAATAGAAATGTTTTTATATGAATTCATCCCTAAAACTTCAAATTTTTCTAGAATTGATGGTAAAGCATTAAAACTCTGAGACATATCTACCTCTATTTTAAGGTTAAGCCTTGCGGCAATAAAAATTAGCTAATTTCATTTGCTTATAGCATGTAAAATCAGACCGATAAAGTAATACAAGACGGCGCGCACTGCTTTCCCCGCCACGCCTGCCCGCTTTATGCATCGCTTTTCATGCAGGTGCATAATACGGGCCGGGCCGCGCCCGGTCTGGCCTGAACGGTGGAAAGCTGTGCATGTTTTTTCATGCAAATCCATGCAGACTATGCATGCATCGCTCTTTACAAAGCGGCTGGCCAGAGAAAGGGCTTCAGAAAGACAGAGTACAGACATAAAAAAGCCGCTGGTGTGGCAGCGGCTATGCGGGATTAATGAACCTGGCGGAATGCTGAGCCGTAACGGCCCAGCGTCTGACGTTCTCTTACTGGTTCCGGCGGTGCATCCGGTATTTTTTCCGGAAGTGGGGGGGCGGTGATCACCTTTGTGATGCTCTCATTCGTCTTGAAGGTACAGGAGCAGTCCAGGTTAGTGCACTGGTGATAACGCTCTTTCACCTGCTCTGACATATAGCGGCTCGATTTGGTATGTGCCGCGCTTTTGCAGTAAGGACAATGCATCATTTTTGGCTGCCCTCCTGAAGCTTTGCACGCTGCGCCCGGATTGATTCAGCCAGCTTCTGACGGCGTAGAGGGCTCGTATAAAGCTCCATATCTATACCCGTCAGGGCCGGGCGGTGCAGGCCGATATCCTCTAGTAGTGGTGCCTCTTTCAGCACACTGTCCGGCAGGGCCACAGCCGCCCGCGTCAGTGCTTCACCAACCAGATAAGCCACGTCCTTAATCCGGTCACGGTCTTCACCGGCAAACGTCGGGGAAAGTTCTTCACGGCGGATACGCAGCTTAATGGCCCACAGCAGCGACGGGCTCACGTTACGCAGGACTGACTGCCAGTGCGAATCCGCAAACCCGGTAAACGCCTCGCGGTGTGATTCCACGTACTCTTTACCACTGCCGCAGCATTTCAGCATCGCCTCCTGCTTATCCAGCGCCAGCTCTTTGAGCAGCTCTCCGAACTCATCGGCCAGTTCCCGGCTGGCGATGCGCTGAGAATGTTCGGCGCGCAGCTCGTCAGTAAGATTGCCTCGCAGGTTACGGAAGCGCGTGCGCCAGTTGCTCTCGGCTTCTTTCCCTGCCTCGATGGCCGCCTGTTGCTCTTTCTCACAACGGACAATATCGGCGCAGATGCCGTTATAGGCTTTCATTCTTTCGGTATGTTCAGTGCGGGCTTTCTCGAAGCGTTCCAGTGATGCGGGTTTCTGTTCCGGGGTGGTCATGGTGGTCTCTCATCGTCTGTAAAGGATGAGGCCATTCTGTCGTGTACCACAGGACAGCGCATTTCATTGCTTTCCGCCTGTCGATGAGCAGACAAGCACAGAGCCGGTGCGGGACCCGTACAACAACACGATTCATTGCCGTTGTGGCAAAAATGGCACAAACAGACTTTAAAAACCGGCTGGCCAGAGAAAGGTCGCTGGAAAACCTTATTCTCTGTTTGTTTTTTTACTGTTAACTATTCACTACTGTTCACTGGAAAGAAAAAGATAATTAATACAGTAAGATAAAGGGTGAACAGTTGAGGGTGTAACTGTTCACCGACTGTTCACTACTGTTCACCTTTCTGATTTTGAGCGGCCAGCTTGCTTAGACTTTATTTAAATTAAAAAATGAAAATATATAAATATAAGTAATCAGGAATGGGCCACCGGTTTGCCAACGTTTACCAAAAAACGGCCAACGTTTGCCACTGTATAAAAATCGCTCTGCTGTGTGGTGAAGCACTATAAAATGACTTGTTGCCCTGAGGGAAAATATTCACAAAATAGAGAGCTACCCGAAGCCGGACGGACACGACCGGCACTGTATGGACTTTATGAGGTAGCCCGATGCACACCGCTTTTTCTTCCCCGTCTTCTGCCCCTGCCGCGCCGCTGATACCTGTCTCTGATGCCGTTCATGAGCGCTTTATCCGTCTGCCCGAAGTAATACATCTGTGTGGTCTGTCTCGTTCGACCATTTACGACCTCATCAGCCGCGAGGCTTTCCCGAAACAAATCAGCCTGGGCGGAAAAAACGTGGCGTGGGCGCAGTCTGAAATCACCGCATGGATGACTGACCGCATTGCCGAACGCAACCGGGGTTATGACGCATGATGATGACCGTTCAGCAAACAGCCCCTTTTTCTGGCTTGCTTCTTTTCGCCGTTTCCAGGTATAGTTTCCCCGCTGTCGCAAAATCGGCAGCCGGGCGTAGGAACCCGAGTTACTTCAAGGCGACACCAGACGCGCCATGCGTCTTTTTTTATGTCGTTGCTCAGGCACACCCATTTTTCGGGCTGTGGTGCTTATACCTTAGCCCCTGTCAGATAATGGTGGTCCGGGCGGGGCAGCCTTCGGGCTGGCCGGTTTCCTTGAAGGCCGGTATTCCTACCCCCGTTCGGGTCACCACCCATGAGCGTAGGAACTCCGGTGGTGGCAATAACCGCTACTTCAAGGAGGTTGCCCCTATGGCTACGACCCTCACCCCGTCACACCCGCAGTTTGTCTTTGTGTTTGCCGCTGTTCGTCGTGCAGACCGTAAACCCCGTATCTGTATGCTTCGCACCGTTGCCGGTGACGAGCACACCGCACGTCGTTCCCTCGTTCGTGATTACGTCCTCTCGTTCGCTGGCCGCCTGCCGGTTGCGGAGGTGCGCGCATGAGACACACCACTATTACCGCCCGTGACCTCGAATGCCTTGAGCATATGCGCAATGTCGGCCAGCTCGTCAATGAGCTGATGCAGGTGCAGGACTGCGCGACCGTTAGGCGTGACCCGGCGCAGCAGTTACAGCTCAGCTCCGTGATTTACCTCATGACCGCCCAGCTCGACGGCGTGGTTGAACGCTGCAATCAGCGCTGGCTGACCGGGGAGGGCAACGTATGAAAAAGCCATTACCGCACGTATTACGCGCCGCGCTGTATCGCCGCGCCGTGGCCTGTGCATGGCTGATCCTGTGCGAACGCCAGCACCGTTACCCGCACCTCACCCTCGACACACTGGAAAGCGCCATTGCTGCCGAGCTGGAGGGCTTCTACCTGCGCCAGCACGGCGAGGAAAAAGGCCGTCAGATTGCCTGTGCTCTGCTGGAAGATTTAATGGAAGCCGGACCGCTTAAGGCCGCGCCTTCGCTGTCATTTCTCGGGCTCGCCGTGATGGATGAACTCTGCGCCCGCCATATCACCGCACCGGTACTGCACTGAGGGAGAAAATAACAATGAAAATGAACGTAACGGAAACCGTAAAACAGGCGTGCGGCCACTGGCCGCGCATTCTCCCGGCGCTGGGCGTGAAGGTGATTAAAAACCGGCATCATGCCTGCCCGGTGTGTGGCGGCTCTGACCGTTTCCGCTTTGACGATAAAGAGGGGCGCGGGACGTGGTACTGCAACCAGTGCGGCGCGGGTGATGGTCTGAAACTGGTTGAGAAGGTGTTCGGTATAAAACCGTCAGAGGCAGCCCAAAAGGTGAATGCCGTCTCCGGCAACCTGCCGCCGGTTGCCCCGGAAGTGATTGCGGCCGCAGAAGCTGAAACCGATACCGACCACAAAGCAGCGGCCGCGCTGGCCGTAAAGCTCATGGAGAAAACCCGACCGGCCACCGGCAACGCCTACCTCACCCGCAAGGGATTCCCCGCTCTGGAATGTCTGACGCTCACCGCCATGCATAAAAGTGGCGGCGTGACGTTCCGCGCCGGTGATGTGGCTGTCCCGCTGTATGACGATGCCGGGGCGCTGGTTAACGTTCAGCTTATTAATGCTGACGGTCTCAAACGCACCCTGAAAGGCGGAGCGGTGAAAGGGGCATGTCATATCATTGAGGGGGAGAAACAGGCAGGAAAACGTCTGTGGATAGCGGAGGGCTATGCGACCGCGCTCACCGTGTATTACCTGACCGGCGAAACCGTTATGGTGGCGCTGTCGTCCGTGAACCTCCTTTCTCTGGCAAGCCTTGCCCGTCAGAAACACCCGGCCTGTCAGCTTTTGCTCGCCGCCGACCGTGACCTTAACGGCGACGGCCAGACAAAAGCCGCAGCGGCCGCAGCAGCCTGCGAGGGCATTGTCGCCCTGCCGCCGGTGTTCGGTGACTGGAATGATGCGTTTATAGAGAAAGGAGATGAGGCCACTCGGAAAGCGATTTATGACGCCATCCGGCCACCGGCTGACAGTCCTTTCACTACCATGAGCGAAGCGGAATTTTCCGCCATGAGCACCAGTGAAAAGGCAATGCGGGTGCATGAACATTACGGCGAAGCGCTGGCCGTGGACGCAAACGGCCAGCTCCTGTCCCGCTATGAGGCCGGGATATGGAAAATCATTCCGCCGTCGGACTTTGCCCGCGACGTGGCCGGACTGTTCCAGCGTCTGCGCGCGCCGTTCTCGTCGGGTAAAATTGCCTCAGTAGTGGAGACCCTGAAACTGATTATTCCGCAGCAGGACTCCCCGGCGCGCCGTCTGATTGGTTTTCGCAACGGCGTACTCGATACCGCCACCGGCACTTTCAGCCCGCATCATAAATCGCACTGGCTGCGCACACTCTGTGATGTCGACTTTACCCCGCCGGTGGAGGGCGAAACGCTGGAAACCCATGCGCCGGATTTCTGGCGCTGGCTCGACCGTGCCGCCGGTGGCAGACCGGAAAAACGCGACGTTATTCTGGCTGCGCTGTTTATGGTGCTGGCGAACCGCTACGACTGGCAGCTCTTTCTTGAGGTGACCGGGCCGGGGGGCAGTGGCAAAAGTATTCTGGCCGAAATTGCGACGATGCTCGCTGGGGAAGATAACGCCACGTCGGCCACTATCGAAACGCTGGAATCACCGCGTGAACGTGCCGCACTGATTGGTTTCTCGCTGATCCGTCTGCCTGACCAGGAAAAATGGAGCGGTGACGGGGCGGGACTTAAGGCCATCACCGGCGGTGATGCGGTTTCGGTCGACCCTAAATACAAGGATGCGTACTCCACCCATATTCCGGCGGTGATTCTGGCCGTGAACAACAACCCGATGCGCTTTACCGACCGCAGCGGCGGCGTCTCACGGCGCCGGGTGATCCTGCATTTCCCGGAACAGATTGCCCCGGAGGAACGCGACCCGCAACTCAAGAACAAAATCGCCCGCGAGCTGGCCGTGATTGTGCGCCAGCTAATGCAGAAGTTCAGCGACCCGATGACCGCCCGCACCCTACTCCAGTCACAGCAGAACTCCGACGAGGCGCTCAGCATCAAGCGCGACGCCGACCCGACATTTGATTTTTGTGGTTACCTTGAAGCACTGCCGGAGCCTGAGGGTATGTATATTGGCAATGCCAACATCATTCCGCGTCAGCCGCGCCTGTATTTGTATCATGCCTATCTGGCGTACATGGAAGCCCACGGCTACAGGAATACCCTGAGCCTGACTATGTTCGGTAAGGGACTGCCGGCCATGCTGAAAGAGTACGGGCTAAGTTATGAGAAGCGCCGAAAAAATCAGGGCATACAGACCAATCTCACGCTAAGAGAGGAAAGCAACGCCGACTGGCTGCCGAAATGTGATGACCCTGTAGCGAAATAACCTATCTAAGACCGGCATCCGCCGGTCTTAAATCATCACTAACACAGAGAAGCTTTACTAAATTGCTGGAAAAGCACATTATTGATGACTAATAGTTTATAATTTTTTCAGGCTAATAGGATTATATAATGGATATTCTGCAAACAGGTGGATTTGTTGTAAATACACTTACCATGCTAGTAGCTATTGGCTCATCTGCAATCAGTTACCTTGTGTATAAAGATAGTACTTCGCCGGATGTTATTGTATATCTCGAACAAAACGAAAACTCAAAAACAATTTTAAACATAGTCATAAAAAATATTGGGAAGAGTGCTGCGGCGGATGTAAAGTTTAGTTTTGACAGGGCGTTGCCACGCCACGCATTTGACGGTGATGCATCTAGTAATATGACAGATGGCGCGTTTATTAAGGGGATACCATTTTTCGCACCAGGAACCAGTCGCGTATTCATGTTTGGCAATTATGCTGGAATAAAAGATTTTATTGGCAATGAAAAAATAAAGGTTACAACTACTTTTCGTAAAGCAAACAGTAGAAATCCATTCTCAAGAGAAATGTCTAATGAGAGTTATATAGAGATACAATCAATGGCTGATGTTGACGCTTCAGATAATAGTAACTCTCGTAAAATAGCTGAAAGTTTATCCAAAATCGAAAAGGCATTGGTTAAACTTAAGCAGTAGCATCTGTATCTGTTTTATAGAGCTAATATTCCTCTTTACGTTTAGTCAACCATATAAAAAAATGGCTTTAATACTAACACCCAAAACGATTCAGGCTAAACTTCTCCAGACCGGCAATAGCCGGTCTTTTTTTACCTGCAAAACAGCATAAGTGAACAGTAAAGTGTTCACTGTTCACCAACCATTCATCACTTAACCTACTGAATATTAAAAATAAAAATACCTAGTGAACAGTGTGAACAGTTTTTCTAAAAAAAGTTTTTTTGATGTGATCTATCCAAAAACAGGTTCACTTAACTCCAGGAAGTGCTGCATCAAATCGCCATTGGTATACGCTTAGGTATACCAATCAAAGTTGAATTGGTTAAAGTCACATAATAACAGATAGTTACTTGAATCATTCAGATTCCGCCAGCCCAAAATTCTCCATCGGTGATTACCAGAGTCATCCGATGAAGTCCTAAGAGCCCGCACGGCGCAAGCCCTGCGGGCTTTTTTGTGCCCGCGGCCTGCTCCAATAATCGCGACGATTATCCATTCCTGATGCTGACTGATTTAGCTTTTGTAGTGGTGACACCGGCACGTTCACCTCATACCGCCACGAGCAGTAGTTGTTCAACGTAAGCAACGTGCACTTCACCGCCCTGCTTCTGAATGAAAACAGCGAGTCCGACTGACTACCCGCATGCAGTCATTTCCCCCCCGCAGCAACCTAAACGGTTCAGGCCGCTTTTTTTAAATTCCAGGCAGAAGTGATTACTCCATATGTACACCGATGAACACGCAGCCCTTATCCCTTCAACACCTAAAAGAATGATTTAGAATACTTAAATCTAAAATGATCAGTGCAAATCATTTTCACTATGACCATTTCTGGCTCTGAAATGATTGGTCATATTAGAAAAATGTTTAGAATGGACCTGTTTGTTTTCTAAACACATGAGGTTGCATTATGGATGATGGCATAAAAATCGCGATGTCCCCTGTTCAGCTTGCTGCCGCGCTCTCTGACAAAACAGTGACAGAAGCGGAAACGATGAGTAACCGCCTTACCGGAGGGCTGGGACTTATCATGGGTTCACTTGAGCTGGCAGGCGCTACCGCTCTTTGTCTCGCACCTGAACCTACTGGTTTAACGAAAGCAGGATGTGTAGTTGTTGGCGCACATAGTCTTGATAGCATTCACGCTGCTGCAAACCAGCTCATTGTGGGTAGAGACACCCGCACGGCAACTTACGAGGCAGCAACAGCAATTGCCCAATCCTTTGGAGCAGATGACGAAACGGCGATGAAAATCGGGCTGACTGTCGATATAGCTGTTCCAACAGGATTTGCACTTGGCATCGGCGCAAGCCGGGTAGCAGCAGTAAGGGCTGGCCGCATCAAACTCAGTGAGCATGAGTCAATGACGGGTTTTAAACCCGGCTGACACACGCTTTCCACACATGTTGGCAAAAGCGATACAGAACTATTAGCCCGCTTTGAAGCGAATAAACGTTTGCAGTATTCCACCACCTTTAGCAATATGCATGTTGCAGAAGAAGCCATATCGAGAGCGCTCTTTGCTAATCGGGGCGTTATAAAATCCGTTCTTGGCGGAGGCAGGCAGGGAGCCAGGCTTACTATTCGCTATGCATCTGGTAAAGCGATTGGCTACGGTTTCAGGCGCGGGAATAACCAGCGAATCGTCATGACAAATGTGAGAATTGTTATTGAGTTTCAGCAATATAACGGCAAACCTTATTACATTCTCACCGCGTTCCCGGATCTATAGGTACAAAATGCAAAACTTCCACTTTCTTGACCAGCTTATTTTCGGTTATTTCAACCAGGACGCCGACATCATCAATGATGGCGAGGATACGATTGAGGGCATCGTTCGACTGTTCAAAAGGTCAGCGCCAGGCTGGATGCTCAAAGATCTCGTCGAAGAAGTTGATGATTTTATCTGCACTTATGGTAATGGTGTCGAAGAGGAGTTCAGGAAACGCTACGAGTTTGATTTTTCGCCTGAACTTTGGGAAACCACCGCTCATGGATTCCTGATGACTGTGCGTCAGATCTCGTCAGAGAAATGAGGCTTTCAGAAGTACATTTCCAGAGGAAAAAATAATTGATACACATTTAGGTACACAAAAGGAAAATAAATTAAAAGAGATATATAAAATAATAAATTTGAGATTTCACTCAGACGCCTCAGAACCTGGAAGCCCGCACGGCACAAACCTGAGTTTTTTTAATTTTATCCCGCGAAATCCGAAGCGAACTATTCAAATCCTAACCTTTCAGCCATCTCATTAAGCTTTAGCATTTTGAAGAGTCTAAAAATATGGGACCAGATAGTGATAAGTTAAGGTTCCTGAGGCGCCCCCTCCTGGGCCTCGTGGAGAATACTAATGTTCTATTCGTCAGAAAATCACTTCTTCATGAAAATATCTCTTATGACTTATGAAGACGCAACTGACATTGCGGTGTATTGAGAAACAGGGACAGGTCATATGAGGTAAAGAGATCCTCACGTTCTGTATCAGGCCAGCAATATTCAGACTAGTCATGCAGGCGTTAATTACCTTTCCGTCATCATTGCTAAATCACGAGTGCAAAGCAGCTTGACCCGGCAGAGTACCGTGGAAGGTGGCGAATACCAGCGGCCAGTTAACGTGGTTTTCTTCCTGCGACGCTCATTTCGCTATCATTACATCTCTACCCATATGTCGTACATTTTCAGCCTTCATCTTATTAAAAGCTCATCATTTACTGATTTTACTAATTATCGTGTTATACAGAATCAATCAGCTCATATCCTCGAAAGTGCATCTGTAAAAATGAAGGGCAGAGGCTATATGGTGTTTACACTCTGACCTTTAACAGCGTATTATTTCCTGCCAAGAGCACCACGGATGATTACACAAGGAATGTAAAATCATGGCTGCATTACATTTTCCCTGCACCATATTCAAAACCCAAAAGTGGATGGACGATTACGGCGCTAAAGACATGCGCTGCGGCGATCTGACCGAAGCACAGCTAAAGTCTCAGTACCGACTGGATTACATTTCTGACCGGGTTGATCCCTGGACACTTACCCGACGCTCCTCAATGGATCGTCCGCAGTCCATGTTCTGCTGTAATCTGCGTGGCCAGGGTGAAAAGATTACCCGCCAGCAGTGCGCCGAAATGCTGTTTGATGAATTCCGCTCGTTATCCCGCAAATTTTCTCTCTACGGACCCTATAGCCACCTGATCGAAAAGATGATCACTCACCTGCAGAACGGCAATGGTACGCCCTTTCGTGATATCTCGCTGGACCGGGCCTTGAAAGAGAACATTCTGAATGATAAGACAAAAAATAGTACAGACTTATTATTGAAAGAAGCCTTAAGTATAAATATCGACTGGGAAAATAAATATTACCCACGAGAAGAATCAGGAAAACTGAGGGACGCTGTACTTAGCGGAAGACTCCCCAAATTTAACAGGTTTCAGGATAATTATAACGGCATGGGTATCACTGTTCATGATGTCTGGGCAACGCATATCACCATAAAGTCACTACAGATTAATAATAATCGTTACCGGGCAGTGGTGCATTACAAGGTACAGGATCATTTTGGTCTCGACAGCGACGACATACTGAAAATAAAATTCAGCCAGTTTCATTTCTTCCGTATCTGGTTTGTTCTCCAGCGATGCAATCAGTTTGGTTTTAAGCCGTTCATTACCAACATTGAAGCCTTCGTAGATATTTCCGGGAGCCAGCGTGAAATCTAAAAATAAAAAATTGCTTTGTGCATCATTACTGACTGGATGCGCCCTGCTGGGTTACTTTATCTGGTTTTCGTTACGTCCCGCGGAAGTCATAGCCGTTCACCAAAGACGTAACTATAGTGATGTATTGGTGAGGAACTTTCCATTAACAGAACAAGGGAAAATTAATTGGTGGTTAAAAAACAAAAAAAATCTCAACGATACATATAACATCCCCAAACCGGCAAAAGATGGTTTTTTTACCGTAATCTTTTGGGATCTCGGAGATGGATATAAAGAAACTGATGGATACGACCGACTATGTTTTGAAAGGATGAAGCCACCAATAAATTGCATTGATAAAAACTCACTAATGATGGTGGTATACAGTAAAAATACTGGTTTGTATTTTCGACTGGATAGCGGGAAATATTATATAAAGGAAAACGGTAAGATGGAAAAAAGAAAGTACTAACAAACTCGCATCTCTTCCTGGAGACAGCAATAACATCATCCGCCCTGTAATGGTTGCACCAGCCACGCAGGCATAGCAGAGTGCCTAAGAGCTTAACCGAAGCAGCAACGCCTTACCGCTGCTTCAATCCCTTTCGGTGAGGTATTTCCCCCACTTTAAATTCATGCATTGACGTCACTCACTCCGGGGCGTACTTGTGCGCGTTTTACCATGCCAAAAAAGTTGGGTCCCTCGATGCTTACCCGACGCTCCTCAATGGATCGTCCGCAGTCCATGTTTTGCTGCAATGTGCGCGGCTAGGGTGAAAATTACCCGCCAGCAGTGTGCCGCAATGTTGTTTGACGGATCGCTCTTTATCCCATAAATTTTCCCTTTACGGGCCCTATAGTAATCTGATCAAAAAGATGATCACGCACATGCAGAACGGCAATGGTACGCCCTTCCATGATATGTCGCTGAACCAGGCTCTAAAAGAACATATAATCAATGATAACTCGCTGGGAAACGGTACACGTCTATTATTGCAGAAAGCGCTTGAAGATAATATTGACTGGCAAAATAGCATCTATCCATCTATTGAAAAGGCAAAGCTGTATGAAGCCATATCAGGTGGTAAACTGCCAAAATTCGACAGATTCCAGGATAATTTTAACGGCATGGGTATCACCGTTCATGATACCTGGGCAACGCATATCACTATAAAATCTCTGCATATTAATAATAATCGTTTCCGGGCAGTGGTACATTACAAAGTTCAGGATCACTTCGGTCTGGATAGTGATGACATTCTGAATGCAAAATTCAATCAGTTTCATTTCTTCTGTATCTGGTTCGTTTTACAGCGATACAATCAGTTTGGCTTCAAACCATTCATGACCAATGTGGAAACAACTCTGGAAATTACTGGAATGCGCAAATGAGAATAAAAGAAAAGATAATTATCGCTCTGCTTTTTCTGACTGGTTGTGTGCTACTTAGCTACTGGCTGTGGTTGTCTCAGCGCCCCGTGGATATCATAGCCGTTCATCACAGAAGTAGTGGTTTCAGTGATGTTCTGGTCAATAGTTTCCCGCCAACTGATAAGGGAAAAATCAACTGGTGGTTAAAAAACAAGGAAATATTAAATGATAAATACGGCATTCCAAAACCTGATAGAAACGGTCATTTTTACCTGACCATTTGGTTATTCGGGGATGGTTATAAAGAGTTAGGAAAATATGACAGACTTTGCTTTGATGATATGAAACCGCCAGTAAATTGTATTGATAAGGAGAGAGTATTTTCAATCAGTTCTAGTAAGAACAGAGGCACCATATTTACAGGAAGCGATAGTGAATATCGTCTTACAGCAGATGGGAAAATATTAAAAATTGAAGACGAATAAACTCGCGCTCTCGGGTGTGGGGATAGTAATGAATGCCCCATCTCCACGCCTGTATCAGCCATCCTTAAAACACTCAGGAGGCTTTCTCTCCAGGTAGAAAGTGACAACATAAGAAACGGGCAGGTTTTAGAAATGAACATGAAGCTGATTGACAACATTTCGCTCACTGTCGTAAAGGAAGCCCAAAGGCTCAGCGAAACCCAATGCGAAATATTTCTGGAAGATAAAAATACGGGCATTATTGTTTTCGGAAAAGAACTCGAAGCTGCTGCCAGAGTGTCCGATAAACGGTTTTTACTCTTTACCACCGACGATATCCTTTACGAAGAAAGCCTTCATATTTTTTATATCGACATTCAATCTGGAATTATTGAGCGCCTTTCTCTCGGTGGTCATTATGTTACTGGCACCTTTGAGAATTTGAGTGTGAATGAAAATTCTGTGAGCTTTCACTTTATTGGAGATACGACATGGACTGTGCACGTGTTGCCAACTCCCTCACTGAGATTACCCTTTTCCGATCCTCCTGGTGTAAGCCGTCCCATGGGATTAAGAAAATACATTGCTATCACCGCAACCCCTGCGCCAGCCAGGGCTGACAGCAGCCGGTAACCCGTCCCTGATCTACAGCTCCCCTACCCGCGCTCATCCCATTCCTGCGCACCAACTCAGCGCACTCATATTTTGCACTGCATCACACTTATCACTTTGCCCTTCCTTTTAACCCCTGATTTTGAAGAGTTTTTGGATTGGCACACTTCCTGCAAACTTCTCCAGTCACGTCGTTCCCCAGGGATGATGATCTTAAAGATTTGGTATCAGCCGTTAACCGTCCGGATATCTGCGACGCCATAAGAGTGGCATACAGGGCGGGCGGAATCTGGCTGCATAACAGAACGTACTTCCGGAGAGAGCCATGACCTCAATTAGCGAACCAGTGGTAATAGCGAAACACAGCAAGTGGGTACAGCTTCTGCTTGGCTTAATCTGCATGGCCGCTATTTCCAGCCCGCAGTACGTCTGGACGCTGCTGACCAAACCGATGATGGCCAGACTCGGCGTCGGGCTGGCGGAACTGCAGGTAACGTTCTCAGTACTGATTATTCTGCAGACCTTTTTCTCACCCTTTCAGGGTCGGCTGGTGGAGCGTTTTGGTCCGCGTCTGCTGATCTCGATAGGGACAGTGATGGCTGGCTTCAGCTGGGTCATCGCCGCCCGGGTCGATAGCCTGGCCGCACTTTATCTGGTTTATGGCTGCCTCGGCGGACTGGGCACGGGGATTGTTTATATCGGCGTCGTGGGTCTGGTGATGAAATGGTTTCCACAGCAGCGCGGTTTTGCCGCCGGAACTGTGGCGGCGGGCTATGGCATGGGTGCAATATTTACCACCTTCCCCATTTCCATCTCTCTCAACAGCTACGGTCTTGAACAGACAATGACGGTTTTTGGCCTGCTCTTCGCCGCGGTAGGTCTTCTCGCCAGTCAGAACTTAAGGCTGCCCGGCACCCGCATGATGACGACGGTCAGCACACCATCCGCACCGGTGGTGAGCCAGCGCCAGTTTAAATCCGGGGAAATGCTGCGTCAGCCGCTGTTCTGGCTGATGTTTGTGATGATGACGATGATGTCGACCTCGGGTCTGATGGTGACGTCGCAGATGGCGATATTTGCCGAAGACTTTGGCATCAGCAAGGCGGTCATTTTCGGTATGGCCGCGCTGCCTCTGGCGCTGACCATCGATCGTTTCACCAACGGCTTAACGCGACCGCTGTTTGGTTTTATCTCCGACCGCTATGGGCGTGAAAATACCATGTTTATTGCCTTCGCACTGGAGGGCGTGGCGATGACGCTGTGGCTGGCGTGCCGTGAAGATCCTTTGCTGTTCGTTCTGCTCTCAGGCGTCGTCTTCTTTGGCTGGGGTGAAATCTTCTCGCTTTTTCCCTCCACACTCACCGACACCTTCGGCAGTGAAAATGCCTCAGCCAACTATGGCTGGCTCTATATCTCTCAGGGCATAGGCTCGATCTTTGGCGGCCCGCTGGCGGCGCTGATGTATCAGCACACCCATAACTGGCACCTGGTCTTTGGCTGCGCGATTACCTTCGACTTTATCACTGCCGCGCTGGCGTTATGGGTTCTCAAGCCGTGGCGGGCACGGTTTATGCAGGCGCAAAATAATCTTTCACACTGATTATCGGGTAGTGAACAAAGCTCTTAAAACAGCTTGCCATGATAAACGCAGTGCCATCTGAAATAGCCCGGCAGTCAGACGCCGGGCGCATCGCTAAGATTTTTGGCTTCACGACGTCCCATTAAGCGCCATATTGAGACATTGCTGCTCTGAGCCTGCACCAAAACGGTGCTTTGGCCCCTGTACTCGCGCGGTGTTGCACCGTTTCGCTTTTTCGGAGTCTGGCACACTTTATGCTTGGTAGACGTACAGCCTGTAACGTCTGCGAGGTGACGATGCTGAATGTTAATCTGTCCGCTTCACCCTTTTTTGATGAGATGCTTCTGGCTGAAGGTGAACACCGTGCCCACTACGCCGCGTACTGGCAGTGGCTGCAACAGGCGGATCACCATGCTGTACAGCGCAAGCGCGAAGAAGCCGCCCTTTTGTTTCACCGGGTTGGTATTACGTTCAATGTCTACGATGATGACAACGGCGCTGAACGGTTGATCCCGTTCGACAGCGTTCCACGCATCATTCCGGCCGCCGAGTGGGCGATGCTTGACCGCGGCATCCGTCAGCGTGTGCAGGCCCTGAACGCCTTCCTCTACGATATCTACCACCAACAACATATTCTGAAGGCGGGCATCATTCCCGCAGAGCAGGTTCTGGCTAACGATCAGTATCAGCCCTGCATGCAGGGCGTTGATCTCCATCGTGACATCTATGCGCATATCGCCGGCGTCGACATGGTGCGCAACAGCGATGGGGAATATTACGTCCTGGAGGATAACCTGCGCACGCCATCCGGCGTCTCCTATATGCTGGAAAACCGCAAAATGATGATGCGGCTCTATCCGGAACTGTTCGCACAGCAACGCATTGCTCCCGTAGAACGCTACCCATCGCATCTGCTGCAAACGCTTCGCGAAAGCTCGCCCGTCAATGACCCCACCGTAGTGGTTCTGACGCCGGGGCGCTTCAACAGTGCTTATTTCGAACACAGCTTTCTGGCGCAGCAAATGGGCGTTGAACTGGTCGAAAGTGCCGACCTGTTCGTCAAGGATGGCATGCTGTTCATGCGAACAACCGCCGGACCATGCAGAATCCATGTGATCTATCGTCGGGTTGATGACGCCTTCCTCGATCCGCTGGCGTTTCGTCCGGACTCGATGCTCGGCGTGCCGGGGCTGCTGTCGGTTTACCGGGCGGGCAACGTTGTTTTGGCCAATGCGATTGGTACCGGCGTGGCCGATGACAAATCGATCTACCCTTATGTCCCCGATATGGTGCGCTTTTACCTGCAGGAAGAGCCGATCCTCAACAACGTGCCAACCTGGCAATGCAGGCATAAAAACGAACTGTCATATGTGCTGGCGAACCTCGAAAAGATGGTAGTGAAAGAGGTACACGGGGCTGGCGGTTACGGCATGCTGATTGGCCCCGCCGCAAGCAAAGAACAGCTCGCCAGCTTCCGGGCCCTGTTACAGGCACGTCCGCAGAATTACATCGCGCAGAACACGCTGGCGTTGTCCACCTGTCCCACCTTTGTCAACGATGGCCTGGCGCCCCGACATATTGATTTGCGTCCCTTTGCACTGAGTGGCGCAGAGGTCCGGCTGGTACCCGGCGGCCTGACCCGTGTTGCGCTGACGGAAGGATCGCTGGTAGTGAACTCGTCGCAGGGCGGCGGAACCAAGGACACCTGGGTACTGGAGGATGATCTATGCTGAGCCGAACAGCCAGTGAGCTCTACTGGATGGCCCGCTATCTGGAGCGGGCAGAAAACATCGCCCGGGTTCTGGATGTCACCAACAAGCTGTCGATGATGCCCATCCGCAACGGTGGCGATCAGGATCTGCAGGTGCCGCTCAACCTGACCGGCACCAGCCAGTTGTATGCAGAGAGCTGCCCGACACTGACGATGCCAGGTCTGGTCACTTTTTTCGCCCTGGATAACCGGAATCACAGCAGCATCTTCAGTTGCCTGCAGATGGGCTGGAACAATGCTCATGCGGTGCGCGGCAGCCTCTCCTCCGAGGTCTGGGAATGCATCAATGCCACCTGGATCGAGATGAAATCAATACGCCGCCGGGGTATTGGATCAGACGGTGCCGACGCCTTCTTTGACTGGGTGAAAGAACGCTCTCATCTGTTTCGCGGGGCCATGTTCGGCACCCTGCTCCGCAGTGACGCGATGCGCTTTATCCGTCTGGGAACGCTGCTGGAACGGGCGGATGGCACCGCGCGTCTGCTGGAGGTAAAAAACAGGCTGATGGACATTGATGACGATCCAGTGCGCGAATATTACCGCATGGATACCCTGCTGCAGGCGGTGAGCGCGCGGGAAGCCTATCACAGTATCTACAAGCAACCCCTGAGCCGGGAGACCATCGCCGAACTGATGATCCTGCGCAACGAGCTGCCGCGTTCACTACTGGCCTGCATCAACGATATGGTGCAGCAACTGGAGCAGATTGGTGGCCGCGCCAATCAGCCACGCCGCCTGGCGCACATCCTCCACGCCGAGCTGCGTTTCAGCTCCATGAAAGACCTGAGCAGAATCGGGCTGAATTCCTGGCTGGAGAGCTTTCTCGCCCAGGTAAACGAAATCGCCGAAAGTATCCATCACACCTATCTGGAGGCGCAATGAAACTTCGCATTGAGCATAACACCCACTACCGCTACGCCCAGGCGGTGCAACGGAGTATCCAGTATCTGCGGCTGACGCCGCAGGAGTCGACTCATCAGCGTATCCTCTCCTGGCAACTGACGTTGCCGGATAAAGCGGTGTGCACCACTGACCCCTTCGGCAACATCATGCATGTACTGACGCTTGATGAACCGCATGAGTCGATTACCATCCAGGCACACGGCGTGGTGGAGATAGAGGATGGCGTTGAAGATCAGGCGCAGGGACATCTGTCACCGCTGGTGTTCCTGCGCCACACGCCGCTGACCCAGCCCGATGCGGCCATTCAGGCTTTTGCCCTGCGCTATCATCAGCCGCAGGCGATTCTGACCGCGCTGGAAAACCTGATGGGTGAACTGCTGCTGAAGATGCCCTATACCCCGGGTTCCACCCTGGTCACCGACAGTGCCGCAGAGGCTTTCGCCGCCCGAAGCGGCGTCTGCCAGGACCATACGCATGTCTTTCTGAGCTGCTGCCGCAGCCTGAATATCCCGGCGCGCTACGTCAGTGGTTATCTGCACAGCAAAGACTCTTCCCATGTCGCGACCCATGCGTGGGCCGAAGTCTGGGTGGATGAGCACTGGCACTGTTTTGACGTCACCAACAATACCCGTATTCCCGATCAACATCTTAAGCTGGCCGTCGGCATTGATTATCTCGATGCCTGCCCGGTGCGCGGTTTACGGATTGGCGGCGGCTATGAGGATATGAGCGCTATCGCTGCCGTACAAATGATGTAAAACACGGTGTCTCCCCTTGATGAGGGTAAAAACTTCGTGCACGCTGGCGTCTGATGGCGTGCAAATCTTTTTAGGGAGTGTGGTATGACTTATTGTGTGGCCATGCGCCTGTCATCCGGGCTGGTCTTTGCATCCGATTCACGCACCAACGCCGGCGTGGATCATATTTCCACCTTCCGTAAACTGCATGTGTTTCACCAGGATGGCGATCGGACACTGGTGCTCCAGACAGCGGGCAATCTGGCAACCACACAGAGCATTATCACTCTGCTGCGCCACCGCAGTAAGAATGCTGATTGTCCCAATCTGCTGAATGCTGCCAGCCTCTACGACGCCGCGACGCTGGTGGGAGAGACAGTTCGTGAGGTGATCCAGCGTGACAGCGAAGCCCAACAGAGCGGCAGCACGACAGACTTCAGTTGCAATCTGCTGCTCGGCGGTCAGATCAATGGGGATGAGATTGGGCTGTTCCATATTTACCCACAGGGTAACTTTATCGAAGCGACCCGCGATACGCCCTATTTTCAGATTGGTGAAAGCAAGTACGGCAAACCGATTATTGACCGGGTGCTGCACTACGACATGCCTCTTGAGCAGGCGATGCAGTGCGCGCTGATTTCACTCGACTCTACCCTGCGCAGCAATCTTTCCGTAGGGCTTCCGCTCGACGTCATGCTCTACACGCGTGACAGCTTTAGCGATGCCCGGCAATACCGCATTACCGAAGATCATCCCTACTTCAGCACCATCCGTAAAAGCTGGGGAGAGGGATTGGTCAGCACGTTTAAACAGCTGCCGCCCCTGCTGCTCTGAACCGTGATAAAGGGAGCACCCGGAGACTACGGCTGACGCACGCCAGCGCCATTCTGTTGCGTCCTCGTTGACGGCTTTAGCTGGCGGCCCGGTTTCCACGCCGAACCGCCTCTCCCCCTTTACAGCCCCTGTCCAGACACGAAATAATAGCGCCACACGCCAGGCCCCCCTGGCAGCTTCTGAACCGACGTGAATCCAGCGGACCCCATTATGACCAACGAAATCCCTCTTAAGTATTATGATGTCGCCGATGAGTATGCGACCGAGTCCGCGAAGCCGGTGGACGAAGCGGAACGCACCCCGCTGGCGCACTACTTCCAGCTGCTGATCACCCGTTTAATGAACAACGAGGAGATCAGTGAAGCGTCGCAGCAGGAGATGGCGCGTGAAGCGAACATCGATGAGCAGCGTATTGATGACATCGCTGAATTCCTGAACCGCTGGGGCAATGAGTAACGGCGATTGACCCTCAGGCGGGCCTGCGCTTTCCGGCAGCCCGTCTGGTGCGCCTCCCCGATCGCGCCGCTGCGGAGCACGGCGCCGGACAGCCTGATATCCCCGCCTTCCCCTTTTACGCCCCGCTTTTAACCCCGCCGCCTGACGCGCCGCCGTCCCTGGCATGCCGGAAAATTATCGTCCAGACTGATGTAGTCTGCGCAGGCATTGTGTTTTACACTGCGCGCTGTAAAAACTGAGCAGAGTAAGCAGGCAAGAAAAATGGCGATGAACGGAACAATCACAACCTGGTTTAAAGATAAAGGATTCGGCTTTATCAAAGATGAAAACGGTGACAACCGCTATTTTCATGTGATTAAGGTCGCCAATCCTGATCTGATTAAGAAAGATGCGGCGGTAACGTTTGAGCCAACCACCAACAACAAAGGCTTATCCGCCTATGCGGTGAAGGTGGCCCCGGAGAGTAAATATATCTTTATCGCGGGCGAGCGGCTGAAAATCACCTCGATCAAGTCTTACCTGGTCTACAGCGAAGAAGTACCAGCAGATACCGGCATCGACAAAGAGAACGCGGTGCTCTCGGTAGGTCTGCTGCTGAATAATATCCGGCCTAAATCGGACGTGAAACCGGGTGAAATGCGTTCGCTGAAAAAGCTGGCGATCACCACTTTCCAGGGCTCGACGCTGATCTTCTCCGAAGATGAGATCGACATTGAAAGCACGGTCAACGTGCTCAAGTCCCTGAAGTAACCCCGCTGCAGGGCCGGATGCCTGTGCGCCACCGCACCAGGATACCGGCCCGCTGACCCTCTCTCCCTGAGTCCGTCCCGTCGCTGAGCATCTGTCGCCATCCTCCACCGGTTTCTCTGTTTCGCCACGGGGCCGCGCGCCTCCCCTTCGGCTTCGGTACGTCACCTTCTGACAGCCTGCGAAAAAAAACCGGTCAGAAACGCGGGTCAGCAAGGATCATCCCCCTGAAGCGTTTTCCAGGGTAGAATTACAGACTTTGTTCACGCATGGCTCAGGTTTTCCATCAGCGCAAATTGATACGAAAAGCGGGTGAAATAAGGTATAAAGCCGCATGAAAATCCCAAACAGAATTCAGCCCCTGGTCGATGACGGCCTGATTGACGATGTGCTGCAGCGTCTGAAAAGCGGCAAAGAAGCAGACGTCTATACCGTGCTTTGCGGTGACAAAGTGCAGTGCGCCAAAGTCTATAAAGAAGCGACCCAGCGCAGCTTTAAGCAGGCGGTTCAGTATCAGGAAGGCCGGAAAACCCGTAACAGCCGTAACGCCCGCGCCATGCAGAAAGGCTCAAAGTTTGGCCGTAAGCAGCAGGAAGAGTCCTGGCAGACCGCCGAAGTCGACGCCCTGTTCCGCCTGGCTAACGCCGGTGTCCGCGTGCCTCAGCCCTATCTCTGCATCGACGGGGTATTGCTGATGGAGCTGGTCACCGACGCCAATGGTTCGGTCGCGCCGCGCTTAAGCGACGTGACGCTCTCCGAAGAGGAGGCGATCACCGATTTTAATACCATGATCCGCAACATTGTTCGCATGCTCTGTGCCGGTATCGTTCATGGTGACCTGTCGGAGTTCAACGTCCTGCTGGATGATCAGGGACCGGTCATCATCGACCTGCCTCAGGCGGTGGATGCGGCGGCCAACAACCATGCGGAGTCGATGTTCGCGCGTGACGTGAATAACATCACCGCCTACTACGGGCAGTTCGCCCCGCAGCTGTTAAAGACGCGCTATGCCGGCGAGATCTGGCAGCTCTATGAAGAGGGTAAGTTAACCCCGGAAACGACGCTCACCGGCCAGTTTGTGGAAGAGGAGCGTGACGTGGATATGGATTCCCTGCTGGATGAGATCATCACCACTGAAGATGAGTATTACGAGCGTCAGCGCGCCAGCCGGGAGCGCGACCAGGAATAGGTGCCCCGCCAGTAAAAACGGCAGCGAGTCACCTCGCTGCCGCACGATCTTTCTCCTGTCACCGCACCAGGACCGTCAGCGCAATCAGGGTGACGCCGATAATCATGACGCTGACAAAAACGCGATCCAGCCTGCTTTTTTTCATCTTCCCCTCCTCAGAACCACTGACCGAAACGACGGATGTAGAGACGTTTCATGCCCTGCGCCACCAGGCAGTAGCTGAACAGCGTCAGCGCCAGCCAGGGGAAATATTGCCAGGGCAGCGGCACCAGTCCGACCATCGCGCCCAGCGGTGAGAACGGGATCAGGATGCCCAGCGCCATGATCGCCAGCGTCGTCAGCATCACCGGCAAGGTGGCGCGACTCTGGATAAACGGAATCTTCCGGGTGCGCAGCATATGCACCACCAGCGTCTGCGACAGCAGCCCCTCAATAAACCAGCCGGACTGGAACAGCGACTGCACGCCCGCATGGTTCGCGCTGAAGACAAACCACATCAGCGCAAAGGTGGTGATATCAAAAATCGACGAGGTTGGCCCCATCCACAGCATAAAGCGTTTGATGTTGCCGGCATCCCATTTGCGCGGCTTGTTCAGGAACTCACGGTCAACCTTGTCCCACGGCAGCGCCAGCTGGGAGATATCATACATCAGGTTCTGAATCAGCAGATGAATCGACAGCATCGGCAGAAACGGAATAAAGGCACTGGCGACCAGCAGCGAGAAAACGTTGCCGAAGTTCGAGCTGGCGGTCATGTTGAGATACTTAATGATGTTGCCAAAGGTCTCACGTCCCTTTAATACCCCCTCGTTCAGCACCTGCAGATCTTTCTCCAGCAGGATGATGTCTGACGAGGCTTTCGCCACATCCGCCGCGCTGTCTACGGAAATCCCGGTGTCAGCCGCCCGCAGCGCAGGCGCGTCGTTGATGCCATCGCCCAGAAATCCCACGGTATGACCATTCTGCTGCAGCAGGCGCACCAGACGTGATTTCTGCAGCGGCGTCAGCTTCGCAAACAGGGTGCAGCGTTCCGCCTCCAGCGCCAGCTGCGTGTCGTCCATCGCCTCAATCTGTTCGCCGGTCAGCATCGCCGGATCGGTCAGCCCGACATCGGCACAGACCCGCAGCGTCACCAGAGGATTATCGCCAGTCAGTACTTTCACCGCCACGCCGCTGTCGCGCAGGGCTTTAATCGCCTTACCGGCGCTGGCTTTTGGTGGATCGCGGAAGGTCAGCATTCCCTGGATAACCAGATCGCGCTCATCACTTTCGCTGAGCGGCGCATGCAGTTCATCATCACGGGTCCCCACCAGCAGCACACGATAGCCCTGCTGATGGTAGCGTTCGGTCTGCGCCAGCAGCGCCTCGCGCTGTGCCGCATCCAGCGCGACGACTTCATCGCCCTGCCGGACGGCGATGCTAACCGCCAGCATCTCTTCCACCGCCCCTTTGCAGATCAGCTGTGAGCGATGCTGTGCCAGATCTTCCACCAGCACCGAAACGCGACGGCGGGTAAAATCGAATGGCAGCTCATCAATCAGCTGATACTGGCTGCGCCGGGTCTGTGAAATAACCTTGTCTCCGGCGCAGAGCACGGCGCGATCCATCAGGTTTTTTGCGCCACTCTGGCTGCCGCTGTTGAGCCAGGCCAGCAGCAGCACCTCCGCATCCTCCGCGCCCCGGGTATCCAGATGATGCGCCAGCAGGATGGTGTCCTGAGTCAGCGTGCCGGTTTTGTCGGTGCAGAGCACATCCATCGCACCGAGGTTCTGAATGGCATTGAGCTTTTTAACGATCACTTTGCGGCGTGACATCGCAATGGCGCCTTTTGCCAGGTTGGCGCTGACAATCATCGGCAGCATTTCCGGGGTCAGCCCGACCGCCACCGCCAGCGCAAACAGCGTCGCATCCATCCAGTCGCCTTTGGTAAAGCCGTTGATCAGCAGCACCACCGGCACCATCACCAGCATAAAGCGGATCAGCAGTTTACTGACGCTGTTAACGCCGCGATCAAAAGCGGTCTGCGGACGGCTGCCGGTCAGCGAGGAGGCCAGTGAACCGAACCAGGTGTCGCCACCGGTCGCCACCACCACGGCACTGGCGGTGCCGCTGGCCACGCTGGTGCCCATCAGGCAGATGTTGGCTGAGGCCAGCAGCTCCTGATCGGTTCGGTCATGGGCGTCGATACCGGCATCCAGGCTCTGTTTCTCCACCGGCAGTGACTCTCCGGTCAGCACCGCTTCGCTGATGAACAGATTACGTGAACTCAGCAGCCGGACATCCGCGGGCACCTGATCGCCGGTGCTGAGCAGAATAATATCGCCCGGCACCAGTTCGCTCATATCCAGATCCTGACGCTGTGCGGTTTCACTGCCCGCCTCGCGCCGCAGCACGGTGACCTGGCTGCGCACCAGAGACTGCAGTGCCTGCGCCGCGCGGTTGGTGCGGAACTCCTGCCAGAAACGCAGCAGGCCACTCAGCGTCACCATCGTGCAGATGATGATCACCCCGGAGAGATCGGTCTCCTGACCGGCGCGCAGCGGCAGTATGTAGTCGGTAAACAGGCTGACCAGCGCCAGGACCAGCAGAACATAGATAAACGGGTTGTTAAACGCCATCAGCAGTTGCACCAGCGCCGGTGGCGCTTTCTCATGGGCCACTTCATTGCGGCCATAGGTGGCCAGGCGTTTCGCCGCTTCAGCCTGGGTCAGCCCCTGGCGATGCGTGCGCAGGTTCGCCAGCGTCATCTCAATGTGCTGTCCTGCCTGCCGGGTCACGGCAAATGTTTTCTTACTTTTTTTATCGTTGCGGTTGCCGGAAGCGAGGATGGCAGCCTGTTCCAGTTTCATGTCGCTCATTTCGACATCTCCCTGTTTTAAAGCAATCGTTGTCCTGCACGCAAAATAACGTGCATGGAGAGAACCTGGCGTAGCCGGGTTATTTAATGAGGCGACCCTGAGAAATGAACACGCTTTTCTGACTGCGCAGAAAATAATGTCGCGCGCAGCGAAACGTGACGCTGTTTAAACACAGCGTAATCCGGGTCTGATATCAGCGGTCGGGCGCAGCCTGAGCTACGCCAGACGAGGCGGAGGAAAAAGGGCTAAGATAAACAGCAGCATAACGCGCACTCCCACGGGCAACGGGAAATTATTAAGGAGCGCGATCGGGAATTAAAACGGGGGATCGCTGCTCGCCGGTTGGCAAGCAGCAGAGAAAATTCAGCTTGCCAGAATAATCGTTAATTCAGGGTGACTGTCCAACGGAATACTCCAGTAGTGAGATGCCGCTATTATAAGAAGAGCGAGGTTGCGGTAAAGCCGTTTCGCGGGAAATAACCGCTTCGTTGAGGTTCCGTTTCTCCTCAGCCTGCCGCTTCGCTAACAACACCGTTACGCTGTTATAACTACAACCCATTGCTTATAACTTTAAAGCATATGATTAGCCCATATTCGACTATTCTTCACATCGGCCCTTTCGTAAACTCGCGTAACTTTCTAAGGCAAGGAAATTTCATGAAAACTATAATTCCATCACTGCTGGCGCTGACGCTGGCTGCCTCCTTCACAGCCCAGGCCGCCACACCCAAAGATACGCTGGTCATCGCGCAGTCCACAGACGATGCAGACAGCTTTGACCCGGCAAAAGGCTTTGAACTGACCAGCGTTCAGGCCTTCACCAACCTCTATCAGCGCCTGGTCCAGTCTGACCCTCAGAATCCGGTGGATCTGAAGCCAACGCTGGCGACCGCCTGGCAGCCCGGCAGCGACAACCGCAGTCTGACCTTTGAACTGCGCAAAGATGCGAAGTTCTCTACCGGCAACCCTGTGCGCCCGGAAGATGTGATCTTCTCGCTGGGCCGCGTGGTCAAACTGAATCTGGACCCCTCTTTCATTCTGACGCAGCTCGGCTGGACAAAAGAGAACGTCGATGGCTTCCTGAAAAAGGTCGATGACAATCATGTACAGATTAGCTGGACCGCCAACGTCAGCCCGACCTACGTTCTGAGCCTGCTCTCCGCGCCGGTCTCCTCGATCGTCGATGAGAAAACCGCGATGGCGAACCAGAAAAATGGCGACTTCGGTAACGCCTGGCTGGCAACCCACTCTGCGGGCAGCGGCCCGTATCAGATCCGTAAAGTGGTCATGCATCAGGTGGTGCTGCTGAGTGCTAACCCGACCTCACCGGCGGGCGCACCCAAAATGAAAAACATCCTGATCAAAAACGTGCCGGAACCGGCCGCGCGTCGTCTGCTGCTGGAACAGGGTGATGCGGATATCGCCCGTAACCTGGGGGCTGACCAGATCGCCGCGCTGAACGGCAAAGCGGGTGTGAAGACCGAAGCGATCCCGATGGCGTCCCTCTACTATATCCAGTTCAACATCGGCGCAAACGACACGCTGAAGAACCCGGCCTTCTGGGAAGCAGCGCGCTACCTGTGGGATTACAAAGGCATCGCCAATGAGCTGCTGAAAGGGCAGTTCGACGTGCATCAGTCCTTCCTGCCCAAAGGCTTCCTGGGCGCGATCAATGATACGCCTTACAGCTACGATCCGGAAAAAGCCAAAGCGATTCTGAAGAAAGCGGGCCTGACCAACGTGACCTTTAAGCTCTCCACCAGCAACCAGCCGCCTTATCTGGATATCGCGCAGGCGCTGCAGGGCAGCTTCGCCAAAGGCGGCGTGAAAGTTGAGGTGGTGCCGGGCCTGAGCTCCGAAGTCTCCACCAACGTGAAGGCACATAAGTATGAAGCGACGCTGAACGCCTGGGGCTCCGACTATTTTGATCCCAACACCAATGCCGCCTCCTTTGCCTATAATCCGGAAGATGGCAGCAAAACCATTGCTTACCGTTCAGACTGGCACATTCCTGAGCTGAACAAGCAGGTGATTGCGGCGACCGCCGAAAGCGATCCGAAAAAACGGGTGGCACTGTATGAAGCGATGCAGCGTGAAGTAATGAAGAACTCACCTTACGTGATTGGGATGCAGGCGAAGAACCTCATCGCCCTGCGCGACAACCTGAAAGGCTATGTCCAGGGCATCAACCCTGACATGGTGTATTACTCGCAGGTCACCAAGTAATGGCTCAGTCTGTTCCTTCAGCCGGGTTCGCCCGGCTTTTTTGGCAGCGGGGCGGGCGTCTGCTCGGCAGCGTGCTGTCGCTGCTGGTGACGCTGCTCGGCCTGCTCGCCTTTACCTTTATGCTGTCGCATCTCTCACCGATCGATCCGGTGCAGCAGATCGCGGGCGATCACGCCAGTGAAGCGACCTATGCGCAGGTGCGTCACGATCTCGGTCTTGATCAGCCGGTGCTGACACAGTTCTGGCGCTACATTGAACATCTGGCGCAGGGCGACCTCGGTGTCTCCCGCCTGACGAATCAGTCGGTGAGCAGCGACCTGATGTCCACCTTCCCGGCCACCATTGAGCTGGCCACCTGTGCGATGATCTTCGCGGTGTTCTTCGGCGTCACCCTGGCGCTGCTGGCGGCCTGGAAACCGGGCAGCTGGATCGACAACCTCGCCCGCTTTATCTCCCTGCTCGGCTACTCGGTGCCGGTGTTCTGGCTAGGCCTGCTGGGTCTGCTGCTCTTTTATGCGGTGCTGCACTGGTCTGCCGGACCGGGACGGCTGGATGATATCTGGGTCTATACCCTGGAGCCGAAAACCGGCTTTGTGCTGATCGACAGCTGGCTGTCGGGTGAACCGGAGATGTTCCGCAACGCGATTGCGCACCTCTGGCTGCCAGTGGTGATTCTGGGCCTGCTGGCGATGGCGGGCATTACCCGTCTGCTGCGTGCCGCGCTGCTGGAAGAGAGCAGCAAAGAGTATGTGGTGCTGGCGCGAGCCAAAGGCGCGGGTCGGGTGCGCATCCTGCTGCGTCACATCTTCCCTAACGTGCTGGGGACGCTGGTGACGGTTATCGCCCTCTCCTACGCCACGCTGCTGGAAGGCTCGGTGCTGACCGAAACCGTCTTCGCCTGGCCGGGTGTGGGCCGCTATATGACCAACGCGCTCTTCTCCGGCGACGTGCCGGCGATTCTGGGCTCAACCCTGTTGATCGGCGGCTGCTTTATCCTGATTAACACCCTGGCGGATGTTTTAACCTGGTTAACCGATCCGAGAACCCGATGACGCAACAACTCTCTGAACCCGAAACGCTGCGACCACGCCGTCGCCGTCAACGCGTTACCTCGTTAACCGTTGGGCTGACGCTGGTGGCGATCCTGATTCTGATGGCGCTGTTAGCCCCGCTGATTGCGCCGTTCGATCCCAATCTGCAGACCATGTCGAGCCGCCTGCTGCCGCCTTCGCCGCAGCACTGGTTCGGCACTGACGGCTTTGGCCGCGATCTGCTGTCGCGCGTGATTTATGGCGCGCGCCCTACCCTGCTGCTGGTGTCGCTGATTCTGGTGCTGACCATTCCGGCCGGGCTGCTGATCGGCATCACCGCCGGGTATGTGGGCGGCTGGACGGAGCGCGTGCTGATGCGCATTACCGATATCTTCCTGTCGCTGCCAAATCTGGTCATCGCGCTGGCACTGGTGGCGATTCTCGGCCCCGGCCTGATGAACGGCGCGCTGGCGCTGGCACTGACCAGCTGGCCGCCGTTTGCCCGCCAGGCGCGCGCGGAAACCCTGGCGCTGCGCCGCAGCGACTACCTGGCCGCCGCGCGGATGCAGGGCATTACCGGCTTTCGCCTGATGTTCGGTCACATTCTGCCGCTCTGCCTGCCGACCGCCGTGGTGCGCGCCGCGCTGAGCCTCGGCGGGATCATCCTGGCCGCTGCCGGCCTCGGTTTCCTCGGCATGGGCGTTCAGCCGCCGACGGCAGAATGGGGGTCGATGGTGGCCGAAGGCAGTAAAGTGATCTTCGATCAGTGGTGGGTAGCTGCCGCACCGGGCGCGGCGATCCTGTTTGCCAGCCTGGCCTTTAACCTGACAGGCGATGGCCTGCGAGACCGACTGGATACCCGTCATGCAAAATAATCTGCTCTCTGCTGAGGGGCTGACCATTCGCAGCGATGATGCGCTGCTGGTCGATAACATCACCTTTTCCGTGGGTCGCGAACGCGTGGCGCTGGTCGGTGAGTCCGGTTCCGGTAAGTCCCTGACTGCCCGCAGCCTGATGGGCTTACTCTCTCCGGCGCTGCATCTGCAGGCCAGCCAGCTGCAGGTCGCGGGCGAAAATGCGCTGACGCTGAGTGAGCGTCACTGGAGCCAGCTGCGCGGTAACCGCGTGGCGATGGTGATGCAGGACCCGAAATATGCTCTTAACCCGACGCGCACCATCGGCTGGCAGGTGGAGGAGCCGCTGATCCTGCATCGCCGCCTGAGCCGTGCCGAGCGTAAAGAGAAGGTGTGTGAGATGCTGGATGCGGTCGGCCTGCCCGACCCGCGTCGCCTGATGCAGCACTATCCGCATCAGCTCTCTGGCGGCATGGGCCAGCGCGTGATGCTGGCCATCGCCCTGATCACCGATCCCGACTTCCTGATTGCCGATGAACCCACCTCCGCGCTGGACCATGCGATGCGCGATCAGGTGCTGGCGCTGATCCGCGGTCTGGTGGAGGCACGCAACATGGGTCTGCTGCTGATCAGCCACGACCTGCAGCAGGTGTCGGAACACTGCGAACGGGTGATGGTGATGTACAAAGGCCGGCTGCTCGATACGCTGCCTGCCGCTGACCTGCCCCGCGCGACCCACCCCTACACCCGCACGCTGTGGGCCTGCCGACCGGGCAAGGCGACCCACGGCCAGGCGTTACCGGTGCTGGACCGCGCGGCACTGGAGGCAAATCATGATTGAGCTTGCGAATTTAAGCGTCGCCCATAAGCAGGGCTACGAGCTGCGCACCGTGGTGCATGAGGTTAACCTCACGGTCAGAGCGGGTGAGTGCTTTGGCCTGGTCGGCCCCTCCGGCTGCGGCAAGTCGTCGCTGCTGTGGGTGCTGGCGGGGCTGAACCCGCACTGGCAGGGGCAGATGCAGCTGGCCGGTCATCAGGTCCAGCCCGGCAAAGCCTTCACCGGCGCGCTGCGACAGGACGTGCAGATGGTGTTTCAGGACCCCTATGCCTCGCTGCATCCGCGGCATCGTCTGCGCCGCACGCTGGCGGAGCCGCTGAAGCTGCTGAAACGCGATAACATCAACGATCGTATCGATCAGGGTTTCCGTCACGTCGGGCTGGACCCGGCGCTGGCCGATCGCTATCCGCATCAGCTTTCGGGTGGTCAGCGTCAGCGCGTCGCCATCGTGCGCGCCCTGCTGCTGCAGCCGAAGATCCTGCTGCTGGATGAGCCGACGTCGGCGCTGGATATGTCCGTGCAGGCGGAGATCCTCAACCTGCTTAACGATCTGAAACGGCAGGATGGCCTGACCATGGTGCTGGTCAGCCACGATCCTGATGTGATCGATCACATGTGCGATCGCGCCGTGCGCATGGCGCAGGGTCGCATCATCGAAGAGATCACCGCCTGATCGCCAGCCGGACGGCACCGCTCCGCTGTCCGGCCTCTCCTGCTCCGCCTCTGCCCGCCTTATCGTCTCCCTGGCCATCACGGCTCGCGCATCCCGCCTGCTCACGCTCTGCCGTTGCGGTATACTCGCGACGACGTTTTTAACAAGGAGTCTGACGATGACGGTAAAACTGCGTCCGCTGGAGCGGGAAGATCTGCATTTTGTCCATCAGCTGGATAACAACGCCAGCGTGATGCGCTACTGGTTCGAGGAGCCCTATGAGGCATTTGTGGAGCTGTCCGATCTCTATAACAAGCACATTCACGATCAGACCGAACGTCGCTTTGTGGTGGAGCATGACGGCCAGAAAGCGGGACTGGTGGAGCTGGTTGAAATTAACCATGTGCACCGCCGCGCCGAGTTTCAGATCATCATCGATCCGGCCCATCAGGGCAAAGGGCTGGCCACACAGGCGGCGAAACTGGCGATGGATTACGGCTTCTCGGTGCTGAATCTCTACAAGCTCTACCTGATTGTGGATCAGGAAAACGAAAAGGCGATTCACATCTACACCAAACTCGGCTTCGAAATCGAAGGCGTGCTGAAGCATGAGTTCTTTATCAACGGGGAGTACCGCAACACCATCCGCATGTGCATTTTCCAGCATCAGTATCTGGAACGCCACAAAACGCCAGGCGGAATGGTGAAGCCGACCGCGCAGTAATCAGCCGCGCGCGCCAACCGGGTTCATAAAGGGACGCGGATGTTCCGGCTTGAGGTCATACATGCCGCCGTAGAAGGGGTCGACCAGCAGCCAGCCGGGGAAACCGCCCAGCGGAATGTTGCCCAGCAGATACCAGAGGTTAGCGCGTGCTTCGATAGGCACCGTGACCGGCACGTAGCCCGGACTTTCCAGCATCAGCAGGTAGTGCTTTTTGCCGAAGTAGCGGCCGGTGGATTTGGCCAGTTCAACGGTCTGGGGCGTGAAACCCTGCGCCACCGCATAGCCGCGCTCATCCTGCACGGTAAAACGCGCGCCCTGCGGCAAAGAGTCAATGCGCACCAGTTGGGTTTCATTGCCGACAATGATGGCGCAGCCACTGAGCAGCAGCGCGGCGGCCAGGGCCAGAATTCGCTGTTTCATAGAGGGGGTCCACAGAGTGATCAGTGATCAGAGTGTAGACCGCCCTCTTCATCTCAATCGGGCTATCATCGCCCGATTCAGCCAGCTTATTGCGGTTGACAAGCGCGGGCGATGGCCGCGATGTCGTTTGGAGAGGTACGGCAGCAGCCGCCAATCAGCTTCGCGCCCGCCTGTTGCCACTCGGCCAGCTTGTCATGCAGGGTGCAGCCCGAGGGCGCTGAATGCCAGGTTTTGCTGCCGGCATCATACTGCTCGCCGGAGTTGGGATAGACCACCAGCGGTTTGTCGGTCAGGGCCTGCAACTGCTGCAGGGCGGGCGTCACGCGCTCCAGCGCCACGCAGTTAACCCCCAGCGCCACCACCTGTGACTGCTGATTCAGCCAGCTCACCACCTCTGCCAGCGGCGTGCCGTCGCTGATGTGTCTGGCGTCACGCAGGGTAAACGAGAACCAGGCGCGGGCGTCAGGGAACTCAGCCAGCAGTTTCACCAGCGCCTGCGCCTCGGCAAAGGAAGGCAGGGTTTCACAGGCCAGCAGATCGGCTCCTGCCGTCAGCAGCGCCTGCACGCGCGGGCGGTGGAACGCCATCATCTCCGCTTCCGGCAGCGCATAATCCCCGCGATACTCCGACCCGTCCGCCAGGAAAGCGCCATAAGGCCCCACCGAGCCTGCCACCAGCAGCGTTTTCGCATCGGGCCGCACCGCCAGATAGTCGTGACGGGCGCGCTGCGCCAGTTCAACACTCCGGGCGATCAGCGCCATGGACTCATCCTCACTCAGGCCACGCGTGGCAAAGCCCTGCGGGGTCGCCTGGTAGCTGGCGGTGATGGCGCAGCGGGCGCCCGCCACAAAGTAGTCGTAGTGCACCTGATAGATCAGCTCAGGATCCTCCATCAGCACTTTGGCCGACCACAAGGCATCGGCAAGCTGACAGCCGCGCGCTTCCAGCTCGGTGGCCAGCGCGCCATCCAGAATCAGCAACGGTGACTCCGTTAAAGCCTGCGCGACAGGGTTATACGACATCATTGGCCTCCTCAGGCTTCGGGGATGATTTGTGGGTCAGATGGTACGCGGCGTAGCAGAACAGCACAAACGGGATGCCACACCACAGGGCGATGCGCTGTGTCGGATCAAACGCCAGGCCGACGCACGCCAGCAGGCAGAGCAGGAAGCCGAGAACAGGCGTCAGCGGATAGAGCGGCGCGCGGTAGGCGAGATCGGCCAGCGATTTGCCCTGCTGAAGGTGACGGCGACGGAACACAAAGTGCGAGGCGCAGATGCTGAGCCAGACCGCCACTACCGCAAAGCCGGAGATGGCCGACAGCGCCACAAATACCGTGTCAGGCGCGACCACACTGGAGATCAGCGCCAGCAGGCCGCCGATCATGCTGACGGTCAGCGCCAGCAGCGGCACACCACGTCGGTTCACCTTCGCAAAGGCGCGTGGCAGCGTGTTCTCATTGGCCAGCGACCAGAGCATACGTCCCGACGCATAGAGGCCGGAGTTGGCCGCTGACAGAATGGCCGTCAGGATCACGAAGTTGATGATATCCGCGGCCCAGGGCACACCGATCTTTTCAAACACCAGCACAAACGGGCTTTTCACAATACCGGCCTGATCCATCGGGATCAGCGCCGCCAGCACCAGCACCGTGCCGATGAAAAAGAGGATTAATCGGGCCACCGTGGTACGAATCGCCAGCGGCAGCACCTTCTGCGGCTGCTGGGTTTCACCGGCGGCAATCCCGATCAGCTCGGTGCCGGAAAAGGCAAAGTTCACCGCCACCATGGTCATCAGGATAGGCAGCACGCCGTTGGGCAGCCAGCCGTGCGCCGTGAGGTTACTCAGACCGGGTGCAGGCGTGCCATCTTTCATCGGGATGAAGCCAAACATCGCCGCCGCGCCGAGCAGGATAAAGGCGATGATGGTGACCACCTTGATCAGCGAGAACCAGAACTCCCCTTCAGCGAAGAAGCGGGCAGAAACCACGTTCAGCAGATAGATGGCGCAGCAGAATACCAGGCACCAGACCCACACCGGCACCTGTGGGAACCAGTACTGCATACAGAAGCCCGCCGCCGTCAGACTGGAACCCAGCGCCACCGTCCAGGTCAGCCAGTAGAGCCAGGCCACGGTGTAGCCGGTCGCCGGACTGAGATAGCGCGCCGCATAGACGTGGAACGCGCCCGTTTCCGGCATCGCCACCGACAGTTCACCCAGACAGACCATCACCAGCCAGACCACCAGCGCCCCAATCAGATAGGCGAGCAGCGTGCCTGCGGCCCCGGTGGTGGAGATGATATAGCCGGTGTTGAAAAAGAGGCCGGTGCCGATGACACCGCCCAGCGATAACATCACCAGATGGCGGACTTTCATGGTGCGTTTAAATTGTTGCTGCGGGGAAGTTGGCTGTTCGCTCATCAATTTTATCCGTATGGACGTCTAAACATCTATAAGGGACAAATTTATACGCGTCACAGCCGGGAATTGCAACGGCAGGAGAACAGGGAGCGGGGTCATGCGCGTCAGTGCCCCGTCGCGGCGGGGCCTGATGCCTCAGCCGAAAACGCTCTGAATGTAGCGTTCCAGCGCCATGCGGGAACTGAATCCGTGCGGGATGCCGTAATGTTCCTGTGAATCACCCGCCAGGTAGAGAGGGAATTGGGTATAGTGATCGCAGGTTTTCATTTCAGACGCCGGCTCAGCGAACGGCTGGCTCTTCTCTTTCAGGGTCGGATGAATCACTAATGCCATGCGTCCCATACGCGCTTCGCGATTCACATAGACATAGTTCTCCCCCCGGCGATAGCCATAGGCTCGTGGGGTAATCTGATCCATTTCGAAACCCGCTTTTTCCAGTACGCGCGCTACCTCATCTGGTCGTAAATACATGCTCGATCCTCTCCTCTTTCAAAAGCTTCGCAACCTTACATCAGCATGACAGAGCGGGCATTCGGAATTTTCCCTAAAGCCCCCTCCCGCGTCTCGTTTATCTCAAGGTCGTCTACACTAGTATTACGTTTTTAAATCAAAGGGAGCCAAAAAATGTTTAATCGCACTGTAAAAAACGATGACATTGATATCAATCAGGACGTTAACGAACTGGCCGATTCACTGGAAGCACTGTTGAAATCTTACGGCAGTGATGCCAAAGACGAAGTGGACTCTGCCCGCAGTCAGGCAGAAAAACTGCTGAAGCAGACCCGTTCTAAACTGAATGGTGGCAGCAACCGTGTGACCCAGGTTGCCCGTGATGCCGGTGCACAGGTTGATACCTATGTACATGATAAGCCGTGGCACGGTGTCGGTATCGGTGCCGCTTTCGGTATCGTGGTGGGTGTCCTGCTGGCCTCACGCCGCTAAGCGCGAAAAATTCTCTGAGCCCTGCCCCGTGCGGGGCTTTTTTTTGCCCGTCATCCGGGCCGTAAAATTTACAAAAGATTTTTTCCGCGTCGCAGGGCGCACGCCTGCTGGCTTTGGCCGTGTTGCGCAAATGCAAATCATAAAACCCTATATCTGGTGGGCTTGACCGCCAAAACCACTACATCTAGTATTTAACCCATCAGTCTGACACACGATGTCCGCCAGAATGAAGCCCGCCAATCAGGCGGGCGGCGTCATTGCCGGACACCCGAACCGCATACAGAGGGAAATACGAATCATGCGCATTATTATTTACACTAAAGATAACTGTGTCCAGTGCAATGCCACGAAGAGTGCGATGGACCGTCAGGGTCTGACCTATCAGCTCATCAATCTCGACAACCAGCCCGAGGCGATCGACAACCTGAAATCCCTGGGTTATCGCCAGGTGCCGGTGGTGATGGCGGATAACGATCACTGGAGCGGCTTCCGCCCGGACAAAATCGCCTCCCTGCGCACGCTGTCCGCTGTCGGGGGATAAACGCATGTTCCCGCTGGTCTATTTTTCCAGCCAGTCGGAAAACACCCACCGGTTTGTGACGCGCCTTGGCCTGCCCGCCCGGCGCATCCCGCTTGATGCCCGTCAGACGCTGCATATCGACCAGCCCTATATTCTGGTCGTGCCCAGCTATGGCGGTGGCAGCAGCCGCGGTGCGGTACCCGGTCAGGTGATTCAGTTTCTTAATGATGAGGCTAACCGGCGGGAAATCCGTGGCGTTATCGCCGCGGGCAACCGGAATTTCGGCGCCGGTTACTGCCTGGCGGGCAGCATCATTGCAAAAAAATGTCAGGTTCCCCTGCTCTATCGTTTTGAGCTGATGGGAACCCCGGACGACATCGCGAATGTTAAAGCGGGAGTAACCCAATTTTGGCAACAACAGACACCCTCAACGGCGTGACGCTCGACTATCACGCGCTCAACGCCATGCTCAACCTCTATGACGCGGAGGGGCGCATCCAGTTCGACAAGGATCGCGAAGCGACCCGTCAGTTTCATCTGCAGCATGTGGAGCCGAACACGGTGAAGTTCGCCAGCCGCGCCGAGCGGTTACGCTATCTGGTGGCGGAGGGCTATTACGAAGCTGAGGTGCTGAACCAGTACGATTTTGACTTCCTGCTTGCGCTGCATGAGGTGGCGGAGACGTGGGGATTTGAGTTCAAAACCTTCCTGGGTGCCTGGAAGTACTACACCAGCTACACGCTGAAGACCTTCGATGGCAAACGCTATCTGGAAACCTTTGAACAGCGCGCCTGCATGGTGGCGCTGACGCTGGCTCAGGGCGATGAAACCCTGGCGCGTGCGCTGCTGGAGGAGATCCTCAGCGGCCGCTTCCAGCCTGCCACCCCCACCTTTCTCAACTGTGGCAAGCAGCAGCGCGGCGAGCTGGTCTCCTGCTTCCTGCTGCGCATTGAAGACAACATGGAGTCCATCGGCCGGGCCGTGAACTCCGCGCTGCAGCTCTCAAAGCGCGGCGGCGGCGTCGCCTTTTTACTTTCCAACCTGCGTGAGTCCGGTGCGCCCATCAAGCGTATCGAAAACCAGTCGTCGGGCGTCATTCCGGTCATGAAGATGCTGGAGGATGCCTTCTCCTATGCCAATCAGCTGGGCGCACGTCAGGGCGCGGGCGCAGTATGGCTGAACGCGCACCATCCCGATATTTTCCGCTTTCTCGACACCAAGCGCGAAAACGCCGATGAGAAGATCCGCATCAAGACCCTGTCTCTGGGCGTGGTGATCCCCGATGTCACCTTCCGGCTGGCGAAAGAGAACCAGCCGATGGCGCTGTTCTCGCCCTACGATGTTGAGCGTATTTACGGCCAGGCCTTTGGCGATATCAGCATCAGCGAGAAGTATGACGAGATGCTGGCCGACGATCGCATCCGCAAAACCTGGATTCAGCCGCGTGACTTCTTCCAGACGCTGGCCGAGATTCAGTTTGAATCGGGCTACCCCTACATCATGTATGAGGACAGCGTGAACCGCAGCAATCCGATTGCCGGTCGTATCAATATGAGCAACCTCTGTTCAGAGATTCTGCAGGTGAACAGCGCCAGCGAGTACTTTGACGATCTCAGCTATCGCCGGGTCGGCAAAGATATCTCCTGCAATCTTGGCTCACTTAATATTGCTCACGCGATGGATTCCCGCGATCTGGCGCGCACCGTGGACGTGGCGGTACGCGCCCTGACCTCGGTGTCGATGATGAGTGAAATCGCGTCGGTGCCGTCGGTCGCCGAAGGAAACCGGCGGTCGCACGCCATTGGCCTGGGTCAGATGAACCTGCACGGCTATCTGGCGCGGGAAGGCATCGTCTACGGTTCGCCGGAAGCGCTCGATTTCACCAACCTCTACTTTTACTGCGTCACCTATTACGCGCTGCGCACCTCTAATCAGCTGGCACAGGAGCGTCAGCAGACCTTCGACGGTTTTGCTGATTCGCAGTACGCCAGCGGCGTTTATTTCGACAAATATCTGCAGCGCGAATGGCTGCCGCGCACCGAACGGGTGGCAAAACTGTTTGCCGACGCTGGCGTGACGCTGCCGACCCGGGCGGACTGGCAGGCGCTGCGCGATGCGGTAATGCAGCACGGGCTGTTTAATCAGAACCTGCAGGCGATCCCACCGACCGGTTCGATCTCCTACATCAACCACGCCACCTCCAGCATCCATCCGATTGTTTCGCCGATCGAGATCCGTAAAGAGGGCAAGACCGGACGCGTTTACTATCCCGCGCCGTTCATGACCAATGAGAATCTGCATCTCTATCAGGATGCGTATCAGATTGGGCCGGAAGCGATTATTGATACCTATGCAGAAGCGACTCAGCACGTTGATCAGGGGCTGTCGCTGACGCTGTTTTTCCGCGACGACGTTACCACCCGTGACATCAACAAAGCACAGATTTACGCGTGGAAGAAAGGCATCAAAACGCTCTATTACATTCGACTGCGCCAGATGGCGCTTCAGGGTACGGAGGTTCAGGGCTGCGTCTCCTGCTCCCTGTGATAAAAACTATGCAACTAAAACAGATTCAGGCCATTAACTGGAACCGTCTTCAGGATGAGAAAGATCTTGAGGTCTGGAACCGTCTCACCAGCAACTTCTGGCTGCCGGAGAAAGTGCCGCTCTCCAACGACCTGCCTGCCTGGCAGACGCTGGATAAACAGCAGCAGCAGCTGACCATCCGGGTTTTTACCGGTCTGACGCTGCTGGATACCATTCAGAACGTGATCGGTGCGCCGGGACTGATGGGCGATGCGATAACCCCGCATGAAGAGGCGGTGCTGTCGAATATCAGCTTTATGGAGGCGGTGCATGCCCGCTCCTACAGCTCCATCTTCTCAACCCTGTGTAATACGCAGGATGTGGATGCCGCCTATCAGTGGAGCGAAGAGAATACGCCGCTGCAGAACAAGGCGCGCATCATTCTGGAACACTATCAGGCCGACGATCCGCTGAAGAAGAAAATCGCCAGCGTTTTCCTGGAGTCGTTTTTGTTCTATTCCGGCTTCTGGCTGCCGATGTACTGGTCGAGTCGCGGCAAGCTGACCAACACCGCGGATCTGATCCGCCTGATTATTCGTGATGAGGCGGTGCACGGTTATTACATTGGCTACAAATTCCAGCAGGCACTGGCGACGGTGGACGATCAGCGCCGCGAAGCACTGCAGCAGTTCGCATACGATCTGCTGCTGGCCTTGTATGAGAATGAAGTGGCTTATACCGAAGCGCTGTATGGTGATGTCGGCTGGGTGGAGGAGGTGAAGACTTTTCTGCACTACAACGCCAACAAGGCCCTGATGAATCTCGGCTACGAGGCGCTGTTCCCGGCGGAGCTGACGGCGGTGAACCCGGCCATTCTGTCGGCGCTGTCACCCAACGCAGACGAGAACCACGATTTCTTCTCCGGTTCGGGCTCATCCTATGTGATGGGTAAGGCGGTTGAGACGGAAGATGAGGACTGGAACTTCTGATGGCGGGCAGGTCATCCTGATCTGAAAGCGTTTCTTCATTCAGACGGCACCAAAACTCAAAGCGATGGGAGCATACGCCTGTAGTAAAGCATAGCGGGCCAGGGATGGCCCGCGCTGAGCATGCCATGGATGGCATCTTTTGCGTCTTTGCGAAAGGCGTATGCTTCCTGAGCCTATTCGCATAACGTCACCCGTAAATCCTCTGCCGAGGTTTAAACCTCTTGTTATGACTGGTCTGGCCTGCTCATAAACATGCGTATGAAATAGTTTTTTGAGTTATTATTAACCTCAAATGATTATTAGCGACCGATACGGTTTATGCCTGCGCCCCGTCAGGGTCTGACGCCCGCTTTAATGCTCCTGATGTCGGTAGCCACCGGCCTCTGCGTGTCCAGCAACGACGACGTTCAGCCCCTGCTCAATACGATTGCTCAGCACTCTTCCCTCTCTGTCAGCCTCGCTGGAGCATCCTGTCACTTATCAGAGGGTGAAATCGGCCTGCCGGGTCGGGTGGGGACAGCCGGATCGCACGCTGAACCCGAAAAAATTCACTGAACTCTGTCCGGAAAGCGGATTGCATCTGGTCACAAATGGTTAGGTTTGTTATGGTTAGCAGCAAACCTATTCACTTCAGTTATTTTTCCTCGCGATATTATTAAATTTGCCCCCTTTTTGATAACGCTCTGGCACTGCGGCTGCCGCCGGGCGGACGGGTTTTTGACCCAGGGCCAGGGAATGGCCTGGAACACCTTTAATGGTGCAGCGTGCGTCGGTCAGCGATCACCTGCCGAAAAGTGACTACGCTTAGCCTGTCACCATAGTTATTATACAAGTTGCAATTAGTGAGGTTTTTTTTAATGGAAAGTTCGTTTACTCCCATTGAGCAGATGCTAAACATCCGTGCCAATCGCCATAAGGATTTTCCGTTACAGGAAATTATCCTGACGCGTCTCTGTATGCATATGCAGGGTAAACTGCTGGACAATCGTAATAAGATGTTGAAAGCACAGGGGATTAACGAAACCCTGTTTATGGCGCTGATCACGCTCGATGCTCAGGAAAATCACAGCATTCAGCCCTCTGAACTCAGCGCGGCCCTCGGCTCGTCACGCACCAATGCTACGCGCATTGCTGATGAGCTGGAAAAACGCGGCTGGATTGAGCGTCGCGAAAGCGATCACGATCGCCGCTGCCTGCACCTGCATCTGACCGACAAAGGGATGGAGTTCCTGCGTCAGCTGCTGCCCCCGCAGCATCAGAGCCTGCAATATCTCTGGTCTTCTCTGTCGGTTGATGAGAAGTCGCAGCTGGAAGGGATTACCCGCAAGCTGCTTAATCGCCTCGACAAAATGGATGAAGATCAGCTGATCGCCTCACTGTCCCGCTGATAGCAATAAGTGCGACACAATCACCTGTCGGAATCGTTATTTTAAGTTCCTTTTTTTATCTGGCCAGCGCTCAGTCGCTGGCTTTTTCGACTCGGGCGCCGGCGGACAGGGATCCCTGCCCCTCCCCGGGTCAATGGAATACGTGGAGAAAGACATGAGTGCAACGGCAGAAGCACAAAGCCCGCAACCGTCAGCCAGCAACAAAAAGAAGAAGCGCAAAGGTGTGCTCATTGTGCTGGCGCTGATCTTTGTGCTGATTGGGATTGCCTGGGGCGTTTACTGGTTCCTGGTACTGCGCCATTTTCAGGAAACGGATGATGCCTACGTTGCCGGTAACCAGGTGCAGGTGATGGCCCAGGTCTCCGGCAGCGTCAATAAAGTCTGGTTTGAAGACACCGACTACGTCAGAAAAGGCGATGTGCTGGTCTCCCTGGATAAGACCGATGCCGAGCAGGCGTTTAAAAAAGCGCAGACGGCCCTCGCTACCAGCGTGCGTCAGACGCATCAGCTGATGATCAACGGTAAGCAGTATGAAGCCAGCATCACCCTGCAGCAGACCGCCCTGGCCCAGGCGCAGGCTGACCTGAAACGCCGGGAGCCCCTGGGGGCCGCTAATCTGATTGGTCGTGAAGAGCTGCAGCACGCCCGCGACGCCGTAGCCACCGCCAAAGCGCAGCTGGACGTTGCCGTTCAGCAATACAATGCCAACCAGGCGATGATCCTCAATACCACGCTGGAAAATCAGCCTGCGGTGCAGCAGAGCGCCGCTGAACTGCGTGACGCCTGGCTGGCCCTGCAGCGTACCGACATCCGCAGCCCGATGGACGGTTATGTCTCCCGTCGCAGCGTTCAGGTGGGTTCACAAATCTCCACCAGCACCCCGCTGCTGGCCGTTGTCCCGGCAACCAATCTGTGGGTCGACGCCAACTTTAAAGAGACACAGCTGGCTGGCGTCCGTATTGGTCAGCCCGCTACCGTGGTGGCTGATATCTATGGTGATGATGTGGTCTATCACGGCAAAGTGGCCGGTCTGGATATGGGAACCGGCAGCGCCTTCTCGCTGCTGCCCGCCCAGAATGCCACCGGTAACTGGATCAAGGTGGTTCAGCGCCTGCCGGTGCGTATCGAACTGAATCAGGACGATATCGCCAGACATCCGCTGCGTATTGGCCTCTCCACGCTGGTGAAGATCGACACCACCAGCAAAGAGGGCATTACGCTGGCGAACAGCGTCCGTCAGCAGGCCGCTTACAGCAGCAACGCCCTGGCGATTGACCTTGCGCCGGTCAATAAACTGATCACCGATATCGTCCGCGCCAACGCCGGATGAAGGCGCGGAGGCTGTAATGGCACAAAAACCGCTTGAAGGGATGCCGCTGGTCCTGATGACCGTGGCGCTGTCGCTGGCCACGTTCATGCAGGTGCTGGACTCGACCATCGCCAACGTGGCTATCCCCACCATTGCCGGGAACCTGGGCGCCTCTAACTCGCAGGGAACCTGGGTGATCACCTCGTTTGGCGTAGCCAATGCGATTTCGATCCCCCTGACCGGCTGGCTGGCCAGACGCATCGGTGAAGTGAAGCTCTTTACCTGGGCGACCATTCTGTTTGCTGTCGCCTCCTGGGCGTGCGGCATGTCAGAGAGCCTGGAGATGCTGATCTTCTTCCGTATCCTGCAGGGGATCGTGGCGGGTCCGCTGATCCCGCTGTCGCAAAGTCTGTTGCTCAGTAACTATCCGCCCGCTAAACGCAGTATCGCGCTGTCGCTGTGGGCGATGACGGTGATCGTAGCGCCGATCTGCGGCCCGATTCTGGGCGGCTGGATCAGCGACAACTATCACTGGGGCTGGATCTTCTTCATCAACGTGCCGATTGGTGCGGTGGTGGTGATGCTGACGCTGCAGACGCTGCGAGGCCGGGAAACCAAAACTGAAATCCGTCCCATCGATACGGTCGGTCTGGTGCTGCTGGTCGTCGGGATCGGCTGTCTGCAGGTGATGCTCGATCGCGGGAAAGAGCTCGACTGGTTCAGCTCGACGGAGATCATCGTGCTGGGCGTGGTGGCCGTGATTGCGCTCTCCGTGCTGCTGGTGTGGGAGCTGACGGACGATCATCCGATCATCGACCTGTCGCTGTTTAAGTCGCGCAATTTCACTATCGGCTGCCTGTCGATCAGTCTGGCTTACATGCTCTACTTTGGCTCGATTGTGCTGCTGCCGCAGCTGCTGCAGGAGGTCTACGGCTATACCGCGACCTGGGCCGGTCTGGCCTCTGCGCCGGTGGGGATTATCCCCGTCATCCTGTCGCCGATTATCGGTCGCTTCGCCCATAAGCTCGACATGCGACGGCTGGTCACCTTCAGTTTCATTATGTATGCGATCTGCTTCTACTGGCGCGCCTGGACGTTTGAACCGGGTATGGACTTCGGCGCTTCCGCCTGGCCGCAGTTTATTCAGGGCTTTGCCGTGGCCTGCTTCTTTATGCCGCTGACCACCATTACGCTGTCGGGCCTCCCCCCGGAGCGTCTGGCGGCCGCTTCCAGCCTGTCGAACTTCCTGCGAACTTTTGCCGGTTCAGTGGGCACGTCGATTACCACCACCATGTGGACCAATCGCGAGTCAATGCATCACAGCTATCTGACGGAGTCGATAACCCCGTACAACGTTAATGCGCAGCAGATGTACAGCCAGCTGGAGAGCATGGGGATGACGCAGCAACAGGCGTCGGCCTGGATCGCGCAGCAGATTACCAATCAGGGACTGATTATTTCAGCGAATGAAATTTTCTGGGCGTCGGCGGGGGTGTTTCTGATCCTGCTGGTGCTGATCTGGTTTGCCCGTCCGCCGTTTGGTGCGGGCGGCGGTGGCGGTGGCGCGCACTGATGAGACACAGCAAAACGGGCCTTTCGGCCCGTTTTTTTATGCGTTCTGACGCCACCATTCGGCGAGCAGCACGCCGGTGGCAACCGAGACGTTAAGGCTCTCGACGTTGCCGGTCCCGCCAATCGACACGCTCATATCGCCCTGCTGAAACGCGGTGTCAGACAGACCTTCGCGCTCCTGACCTAACACCAGCACCATTTTTTCCGGCAGCTCAGCCTGAGCCAGTGGCGTACCCTGATGGCTGGAGGTGGTGACGATGGTGTAACCCGCTTTACGAAACGCTTCCAGACCTTCACTGAAGGTGGCGCCGCTGATCGCCTGAACATGCTCGGCTCCGCCCTCAGCGGTACGCACCGCCGCACCGGACTCCAGCAGAGAGGCGTCGTTGACCAGCAGACCTTTCACGCCAAAGTGCGCGCAGCTGCGCATGATTGCACCGAGGTTATGCGGGTTGCTGACATCTTCCAGTGCCAGTACACAATCTTTGGCATTCGCCTGACCCAGCCACTCAGAAACCGCCATACCCATGCGCTTTTTGATCAGGAAGCAGACGCCGCCATGATGCTCAGTGCCGGAGGCTTTGGTGATCTCGGCATCTTCAACCACATGATAGGCTTTGCGGTTGGCCGCCAGCCAGCGCAGGGTTTCGCGGAAACGCGGTGTCACTTCCTGCACAAACCAGGCGCGGACAATCGCTTCCGGACGGCTCTGGAACAGGGCCTGACAGGCGTTCTCACCATAGACGCGCGTCTCTTCGTTACGCTGACGGCGAATCTGCTCCGGATCGACGAAGCTCTTGCCGCTGATGCCGCCGTGATCCGGCTTGTCGCTTTCTGACGTCGCGGCGCGATCGGCAGAAGGCGCGCGTGACACGGTCCGCCATGGGGAGTCGCTGCTGCCGTAGCCACCGCGATCGTCGGAGCGCTCGTTGCGACGGCCCGCCCCCTCACCCGAACGGCGTGGCGCACCCCGTCCGCCTTCGTCGCGGCGCGCTGAACCGCTGCGTCCGCTGTCGTCGCTGCGACGACCCGCAGAGCGGCCGCCTTCCTGGCTACGTTCGGTACGGGAACCCGATGAACGACGATTATCATCCTGGCGGGCAGCAGCGTAACCACCTTTGCCTGTACGAGGATTAGATGTGCTCTTTTCATCCTCGCCACGCACGTACATCACCTTAACCTTACCGCTTTTGCCTTTAAATTCGTCGTTCATGTCTTCCTCCTGCATTGAGAGCGCGCAGATTACCTGATGTGCCGGCGCTTAGCTATCAACTATTGAACCTATAGAGCGATCCAGATTGAGGGTAAATCGCTCCCCTTTCATAATGGACAATAATTACCAGACTGACACTTTCCAACTTCAGAGGTTCCTATGAATACGGTATGCGCTTCCTGCCAGGCAACCAATCGCGTTCCCGAAGAGCGCCTTGCCGATGCGGCGAAATGCGGACGCTGTGGAAGCGATCTGTTTGACGGTGAAGTGGTCAACGCCACCGCCGCAACCTTCGACAAATATCTGCAGGACGACCTGCCCGTCGTTATTGATTTCTGGGCGCCGTGGTGCGGTCCGTGCGTCAACTTTGCGCCGGTCTTTAAAGATGTCGCCAGTGAGCGCAGCGGTAAAGTGCGCTTCATTAAAGTGAACACCGAAGCGGAACCGGCGCTGAGCGCCCGCTTCAACATTCGCAGCATCCCGACCATCATGCTGTTTAAAAACGGCGAGCGGGTCGACATGCTGAACGGGGCCATGCCTAAAGCGCCGTTTAACGAATGGCTGGATGAATCCCTTTAATCTTCACGGGCCAGCCTGGCTGGCCTTTTTCCTTTTCGCCTGCACTTCGATTACACTGACGTTTTTCCTGCCCTGAATACTCATGTCTGATAATGCTGTTTTGCGCTTGCGCACCCAACGTCTCGCCCGCGCGACCCGTCCTTTCCTCGCGCGCGGAAACCGGGTCATTCGCTGCCAGGGCTGCCTGCTGCCTGAGGCCAGCTGTCTCTGCAGCCAGATCGTCCCGCAAGCCGCCCGCAGCCGCTTTTGTCTGGTGATGTTTGATACCGAGCCGATGAAGCCGAGCAACACCGGCCGTCTGATTGCCGATATTCTGCCCGACACCCAGGCCTTCGGCTGGTCACGCACCGAGCCCGATCCGCTGCTGCTGGCGGCTGTGCGCAACCCCGATTACCAGCCGCTGGTAGTCTTTCCGGCCAGCTATGCCGATCCGGGCCGGGAGGTGCTGACCTCGCCGCCCGCGCAGGGCAAGCCGCCGCTGTTTATTATGCTGGATGGCACCTGGACCGAAGCGCGCAAAATGTTCCGCAAAAGCCCCTGGCTCGATGCCCTGCCGGTCATGTCGCTGAATGTCACGACCCCTTCGCGTTACACGCTACGCGAAGCCCATGGCGCAGGTCAGCACTGTACCGCTGAAGTCGCCGCGGCGCTGCTGGAGCAGGCGGGCGATCGGCTCGCGGCAGACGCATTATCTCACCATTTTGATCGCTTTCGTGCCGCCTACCTGGCGGGCAAACCGCATCACGCCGGGCAGGATTAACCGGCCCCGCTTCTCACCGGCCGCGTGAGGCCTGCGCGGCCGGATGCTCAGGCTGCGATCTGCCCGAAAGCACGGCCCGCAAAAAGCGTTTACAATCACGCAAATCCCGAACTCTGGAGGACGCGATGAGTCAACGCGGACTGGAAGCGCTGTTACGACCTAAATCCATTGCGGTTATTGGTGCCTCGGTGACGCCGGGGCGCGCCGGCTACTTTATGATGCGAAACCTGCTGGCGGGCGGGTTCAGCGGACCGGTGCTGCCGGTGACGCCGAAATACAAGGCGGTCAGCGGTGTCCTGGCCTGGCCCACCATCGACAGCCTGCCTTTCGCGCCGGATCTGGCGGTCATCTGCACCCATTCAACGCGTAACCTTGCGCTGCTGCAACAGCTCGGCGAAAAAGGCTGCAAGGCCTGCATTATTCTTTCCGCCCCCGCCAGCCAGTCTGCTGAACTTAAAGCGTGCGCCAGTCAGTGGCAGATACGCCTGCTGGGGCCGAACAGTCTTGGTCTGCTGGCGCCCTGGCAGGGATTAAATGCCAGCTTCTCACCGGTGCCGATCGCCAAAGGCCGACTCGCCTTTATCTCCCAGTCTGCCGCCGTCTCCAATACCATTCTCGACTGGGCGCAGCAGCGTAACCTCGGATTCTCCTGGTTTATCGCGCTGGGTGACAGCCTGGACACCGATGTCGACGACCTGCTCGACTTCCTGGCGCGCGACGGTAAAACCAGCGCCATTCTGCTCTACCTCGAACACCTCAGTGACGCACGCCGTTTCGTTTCCGCCTCGCGCAGTGCCTCCCGCAATAAGCCGATTCTGGTGATCAAGAGCGGTCGCAGCCGTGAAGCGCAGGCGCTGCTCGGCACCCACAGCGGCCTGGATGCGGCCTGGGATGCCGCCATTCAGCGTGCAGGGCTGCTACGGGTGCAGGATACCCATGAGCTCTTCTCTGCGGTGGAATCGCTGAGTCATATGCGGCCGCTGCGGGGTGACCGGCTGATGATCGTCAGTAATGGTGCCGCCCCTGCTGCGCTGGCGCTGGATGAGCTCTATGCCCGCAACGGCAAACTGGCACAGCTCAGCGAACAGACCCGTCAGCAGCTGGAGGCGCTGCTGCCCGCAGGCGCGGGCCGGGGCAATCCGCTCGACTTAAAGGATGATGCAACGCCCGCGCGCTATGCCGCCTGTGTGGAGATCCTGCTCGACAGTCATGACTTTGATGCGCTGATGATTATTCATGCGCCAAGCGCGGTGGCGCCCCCTACCGAAACGGCCAGCCAGCTTATCGAAACCCTTGCCCGTCACCCGCGCGGTAAGCGGGTAACCCTGCTGACTAACTGGAGCGGAGAGTTCTCTTCGCAGGCGGCACGACGCGCCTTTACCCAGGCGGGAATCCCCACCTGGCGCACACCGGAGGGCACCGTCACCGCGTTTATGCATCAGGTTGAATACCGGCGTAACCAGAAGCAGCTGCGCGAAACCCCTGCCCTCCCCGCGACGCTGACGCAGGATAGCGCGCATGTTCACCAGTTACTCTCCCAGGCCCTGGCGCGCGGGATCACAGCGCTGGATACGCACGAAGTGCAGCCGGTTCTTCAGGCATACGGGCTGACCACGCTACCGACCTGGATTGCCAGCGACAGCGCGTCGGCCGTAACGATTGCCGACCAGATCGGCTATCCGGTCGCGCTCAAGCTGCGTTCACCCGATATCGCGCATAAGTCGGAGGTGCAGGGGGTGATGCTCTACCTGCGCAATGCCAGCGAAGTGGAGCATGCCGCCGAAGCCATTTTCGAGCGGGTCAGGCAGACGCTGCCGCAGGCGCGTATTGAAGGGCTACTGGTTCAGGGCATGGCAAGCCGTGCGGGCGCACAGGAGCTGCGGGTTGTGGTCGAACAGGATGCACTGTTTGGTCCGATCATCATGCTGGGCGAAGGCGGCGTCGAATGGCAGGCTGACAAACAGGCCGCCGTTGCGCTGCCGCCGCTCAACATGACGCTGGCGCGCTATCTGGTGATTCAGGCGATCAAGAGCGGTAAAATCCGCAGCCGCAGCGCCCTGAATCCGCTGGATGTCGCCGGGTTAAGTCAGCTACTGGTGCAGGTCTCAAACCTTGTGGTCGACTGCCCGGAAATCGATCGGCTCGATATCCATCCGCTGCTGGCGGCGGGTAATGATTTTACCCTGCTGGATGTCACCCTGACGCTGGCCCCCTTCCACGGCGACAATGAAGCACGGCTGGCCATCCGCCCTTATCCGCAGCACCTGGAAGAGCAGGTCGAATTAAAAGATGGGCAGTTCTGCCTGTTCCGGCCCATCCTGCCTGAAGATGAACCCCTGCTGCGTGACTTTATCAGTCAGGTAACGAAAGAGGATCTCTACTACCGCTACTTCAGTGAAATCAATGAGTTTACCCATGAAGACCTCGCCAACATGACCCAAATCGATTATGACCGCGAGATGGCGATTGTGGCCGTGCGTCAGCATCAGGGTCGCCCTGAGATCATCGGCGTCACGCGTGCTATCTCAGATGCCGATAACATCGACGCTGAGTTCTCGGTGCTGGTACGTTCTGACCTGAAAGGGCTGGGTATGGGGCGCCGCTTGCTGGAAAAGATGATCCGTTATACGCGCCATCACGGCTTGCAACAATTAAACGGTATCACCATGCCCCACAACCGCGGCATGATTACACTGGCACGAAAACTTCACTTTCATGTTGATATTCAACTGGATGACGGTATTGTCAGCCTGAAATTGTCTTTACAGGAGGGGAGCAACTAACCTTGTAGAGAAAGGTAAAAAAGGTTCGGCTCGACGGAGTTAATGTTATTATTTATGGTTATAACCCTGATTTGATGGCAAAAGGCCATGCAATGAACAGAGAAGAAGTGCACTGTGATGTTGTCTAAATTCAAACGTAATAAACACCAACAACACCTCGCACAGTTGCCGAAACTGTCACAATCCGTTGCGGATGTGTCGACACTTTACTCGCCTGCCGAATTTCGTGAGACGCTGCTGGAAAACATTGCCGCAGCGCAGACCCGCATCTGTATCGTTGCGCTCTATCTGGAAAATGATGACGCCGGACGCGCCATCATGGATGCGCTCTACCGTGCGAAGCAGGCGCGTCCGGAACTGGATATTTCCATTCTGGTTGACTGGCATCGTGCACAGCGTGGACGCATTGGTGCCGCGCGAGGCGTCACTAACGCTGACTGGTATTGCGAAATGGCGACGCGCCATGCCGACATTGCGATTCCGGTGTATGGCATCCCGGTTAATACCCGCGAAGCGCTGGGTGTGCTCCATCTGAAAGGCTTCATTATTGATGACACGCTGATTTACAGCGGAGCCAGCATTAATGATGTCTATCTGCATCAGCATGATAAATATCGCTATGACCGCTACCAGATCATCCGCAATGCTCAGCTGACCGATACCATGTATGCCTGGATCGATCTCAATCTTAAGCCAGCAGAAGCGGTCAACCGGCTCGACGTGGCTGAGCGCCCTTCCAGCCCTGAAATTAAAAACGAAACGCGTCAGTTCCGTCAGGATCTGCGCGGCTTTAACTATCAGTTCGACGGAAATGCGGGTAACGAAGAGCTGGCGGTCACGCCGCTGGTGGGACTGGGTAAGCATAGCCTGCTGAACAAAACGATTTTCCACCTGATGCCCTGTGCAGAGCAGAAGCTCATTATCTGCACCCCCTACTTCAACCTGCCTGCGCTGCTGGTTCGCAATATCATTCATCTGCTGCGTCAGGGTAAGCAGGTTGAGATCATTGTGGGGGATAAAACCGCCAATGACTTCTACATCGCACCCGATCAGCCCTTCAAGATCATTGGCGCGCTGCCTTATCTCTATGAGATTAACCTGCGTCGCTTCCTGAGCCGCCTGCAATACTACGTCAGCAACGAACAGCTGGTCGTGCGGTTGTGGAAGGATGGCGAAAACAGTTATCACCTCAAAGGGATGTGGGTGGATGATGAGTGGCAGCTGATCACCGGTAATAATCTCAATCCGCGCGCATGGCGACTCGATCTGGAAAATGCGGTGCTGATCCACGATCCGCATCAGGAGTTAACAGCCCAGCGCGAGAAGGAGCTGACGTTAATCCGGCAGCACACCACGGTCGTTAACCATTTCCGTGAACTTGAAAGTATTGCGGATTATCCGGCCAAGGTGCGGAAACTGATCCGCCGTCTGCGCCGGATCCGTATCGATCGCTTAATCAGCCGTATTCTTTAAAAGGTTGCCGCTCAGAGGCTGCATTCGGGGCAGGAAAAGCGGGATATGACAACCGACCGAATGGTACAGGCTGGAGCTGGAAAGATTTCCCCCGGGATGCCGCCGGTGCAGCCAGCGGCATTGCCCTGTGGAATCTGAGCCAGTAGTCGCGTCAGAGCCTGATTCCCTTCCCGCGCTTATGCAGTAACAGTGACACCACAAAGGCCACCGCCCCCATCGCGGAGACATACCAGAAGAAGGTTGTCTCAATGCCCTGCTTCTTCATCAGTAAGGCCACATACTCGGCAGACCCACCGAATATCGCATTAGCGACCGCATAGGAGAGTCCTACCCCCAGAGCGCGCACCTGAGGCGGAAACATTTCGGCCTTAAGAATGCCGCTGATGGCGGTGTAGAAGCTGGTGATTAGCAGCGCCAGCATGATCAACACGAAAGCCACGCCGGGGCTCTGCACGTTTTGCAGCAGGGTCAGGATCGGCACTGTACAGATGGCCGCGCCCGCGCCAAAAATCATCATTGAGGTACGTCGGCCAATTTTATCTGACAGGGCACCAATAATGGGCTGAATCAGCATAAACACCAGCAGTGCGCCGGTCATCAGGCCGCTGGCGGTCTTAGGATCCATCCCCGAGGTGTTAACCAGATACTTCTGCATATAGGTCGTGAACGTGTAGAAACTCAGAGAGCCGCCAGCGGTAAAACCCAGCACCATCAGGAAGGGACGGGTATGATTGCGCAGCAACCCGATTACGCTTCCTGCATCGCGATGTTCACGGCTGGTCTTATCTGAGGTCTCTTCCAGCGATCGGCGCAGCCAGAGCGCAACAACGGCGAGCAGCGCACCAAGGAAGAACGGAATACGCCAGCCCCAGCTCCGCAGTTCTGCATCGGTGAGCAGAAACTGCAACACCACGACGGTGAGCACTGCGGCTAACTGGCCGCCAATCAGCGTGACATACTGGAATGAGGCGTAAAAACCTTTGCGCCCTTCCAGCGCCACTTCGCTCATGTAGGTTGCGCTGGTTCCATACTCGCCCCCTACCGACAGGCCCTGAAACATACGCGCCAGCAGCAGAATGACCGGAGCCGCCACACCAATGGTGGCATAACCGGGTAAGCAGGCGATCACCAGTGAGCCAAAACACATCATACAGACTGAAATCAGCATCGAATTTTTTCGGCCATGTCTGTCGCCGATATAGCCGAACAGCCAGCCCCCTATCGGACGCATTAAGAATCCGGCCGCAAATACGCCTGCTGTCTGGAGCAGCTGGGTCGTGGTGTCGCCCTGCGGGAAGAAAATGTGGGCAAAATAGAGTGAGAAGAATGAATAGACATAAAAGTCGAACCATTCGACCAGGTTACCTGATGACGCACCGACGATGGCCCAGATACGCTTTTTTGTATCATCCGTCTGCATTTTATTTGTTGTGGGTGTCATGCCTTACCTCTGTTCCTTGCTGATCAACAGCGTTTAAAGTATGAGTAAAGCATTTAAGTCCACGGAAGGTAAAGGCGGCCTAATCTGAGATTAGTATTGTGAGCCACATCGCTAATTATCGAAAAATCAGCAGCTTGCTGGCGATAAAGGCAGGAAAAGTGGAGGGTCAGAAAGTAGAGGAATGCAGAAGATCAGCGCCGCATTTCAGTTTAAAACAGCAAAATTCAGACGTAAAAAAGCCCCGCACGTCAGTGCGGGGCTTCTTCACTTGTATAATGCCTGGCAGTTCCCTACTCTCGCATGGGGAGGCCCCACACTACCATCGGCGCTACGGCGTTTCACTTCTGAGTTC
>Ga0308172_1000213_pt1 | contig 99182 bp, 84 predicted proteins | sample PhyGR2_FD_202134 | JGI IMG/M metagenome (GOLD analysis project Ga0308172, IMG submission 202134) | Phyllosphere microbial communities from UC Gill Tract Community Farm, Albany, California, United States - DLSLSG.R2 | ecosystem: Host-associated > Plants > Phyllosphere > Unclassified | place: USA... | reverse complement strand
AAACTGTATGCTCGGAAATTCATGTCTAACACCTGTTAAGATCACAAATTTCAGAAAAACCATTTTTCCAAGTCGACACGAAAAATTAGTCCCATAAAAAAAGCTGCCCTTGTCGGACAGCTTCTTTGCATTTATTATGTCAGCTACTAGTAGCCCTGATTTTGTGTCAACGCCCCACCACTTCGATCAATCTGAGATTGTGGAATTGGGAAGTAATCGTTCTGTGTCTTATAGTTTAATCCCTTGTAGCGAGCCATAAAACCACCTTCAAATGTTGAATAGCTTTCTAATACCGATTTTGCCTCACCCCAACGTACCAAGTCATAGAAACGATGTCCTTCCATCGCTAACTCGAGGCGGCGCTCGAAGCGAACGGCTTTACGTGCAAAGTTTTGATCAGGGAAAGAAGTATATGGTTTTACAACATACACAGCCGCTGCAACATTATCACCAGTTGTTTTTGGAGGTAAATTAGCGGCTCGCTCGCGAACTGAATTCACCAAATTCATTGCCGCACCCAAATCACCTAATTCAACCTGGCATTCAGCAGCCATTAAGACCACATCAGCTAAACGAATAATATTAACATCCAAATCAGTGATATAGGCTGCCCCAGAAGCTGTATGCGTCGCATGTAAGCTTTTCGGAATCATAGTCTTAATACCAACGAAAGGCCCCCCTGAACTTACTTCACGAATCCACGCATCACCTGGCATTACACCATAATCGTAGAAGTTCACTCCTCTACGACCAACAGTATAGTCCAAACGTGGGTCAAAACGGAGCGTAACATCTAATTTGTATGTTTTCTTTGCGTCTTCAGACAAACCGAAGTCTGATTTATATGGGTTATTACGATATGATCCGTCCAATAAAGGCAATCCGTTTGCATCTACTTTATAGGCGTTAACCAAATCGATGGTCGGCTGGTAGAACCCACAACAACCAACAGGATTACTTCCATTTAATCCAGACAACATATCACCAACATTAGCGTTATCACCGGATCCGTCTGGATTAATCACGTGTTTAGAAACAAGTAAGACTTCTGGGCCATCCTTTGTAAGAACGTTGAAGTTATTTTGGTAAGGCATGGTACGCAGATCTTTTGCTCCGATGACTTCTTTAAATAACACTAATGCATCTGCATATTTCTTTTGGTAGAGATAAACTTTGCCCAAATAGGCTTTTGCAATAGTCTGATCCATACGTCCTGCCTGACTATTGATTTTTGTTGCCGGAAGGTTTGCTATCCCCGCTTTTAAATCATCTATAATTTTAGGCAACACATCATCCTTATTAGGTTTTACCTTAGCCTCGTCATCCGTTGTATTCTCATCAACATATGCTAGGTTTTTGAAAACACGCCATAAGTAGAAATAGTAATGTGCCCGCAACACTCTAGCCTCACCTTCTATTTCCTTAGCACGTGCTGCAGTTACCGTTTTCCCTCCTGCTTGGTCAGCCTTCAGAATACGCAACGTATTATTTGCCCGCAATATGCCTTCATAATAAACTTCCCACATTTGACTGAGGTTGTCGTTTGAGCTATTAGGCGTATGAAACTCGATCATATTCATATTCGGCTGATCGGTTGCTTCAGATCCTTTGTGCGCATTATCTCCAGCAACTTCTCCGAACAACCATTGGCTAGGTGCCGAAGAATAATTGCCCCAAGTTCCGTTGACATTCCCGTTTAATATACCGTACGCTCCAATGAGGGATGCCTCTATACCTTTTGAATTGACAATCTGTGACTCAGGCAGTTCAGCCTGCGGATCGCGTTCTAAAAAGGATTTCCCACAAGAGGCTAATAAAGTCAATGATATACCTAAAACTGTAATTATATTTCTCTTTTTCATTTTAATCAAATTTTAACTTAAATCACTAAACCCTTAAAATCCTAGACTAACACCTAACATATATTGACGGGCTTGTGGATATACACCAAAGTCAACTCCTAATGCTGGATAAGTAGATGGTGTTGCCGTAACTTCCGGATCGAGCCCTTCATATTTAGTAATTGTAAACAGATTCGTCACCCCGATATAAGCACGTAGTTTTTTGATACCTGTATTGTTACCAAAAACTTTATTGGTATCAAAATTATATCCAACCTGAAGGTTTTTCAATTTCAAAAAACTCGCATCCTGTACATAGTAGCTCGAAGAAGCATACTCATATGGTGAAGCATTTCTTACTTGCGAAGGAATCATGCTAGAGCTATTTGTTGAGCTCCATTCATCCAATACGCGTACGCTTTTTTGACCTCTAAATACACCAAAGTCAGTAAAGTAACGTGTGGCTTCATAGTTTTGATTGCCTTTTGACCCATAGAAATAGGCCATAAAATCAAAGTTTTTATAAGCTGCATTGATATTAAATGAGTAAACAAAATCAGGATGGGGACTACCAATGACTGTACGATCGCTTGCATCAATTTTCCCATCTCCATTCACGTCTTCGAATTTAAGACCTCCAGCTCTAGATTTTCCATCCTCGTATTTAGCAATACTCGCATTGTTCATATCCGCTTCCGAATAAATACCTATTACTTTATAGCCATAAAATGCCCCTAGTGGTTCCCCTGGTTTTAGGATGGAGGTTTCCATACTTCTAAAGCTACCGTACACTTGTTGGGTTACGGACGGCGCCAGGGAAACAATCTTATTCACGTTTCGCGATATAGTGGCAGAAAGATCCAATTTAAAATCACTTTCTTGGCGTCTACCATAGTGATAATTCAATGAAAACTCAATACCTTTATTTTGCATATCACCGATATTTACGTATGGCGATCCTGCACGACCTGCTGCAACCGCAGGTAAAGGTAGGAGGTATAACATATCTTTCGTTTTCTTGTTGTACCAGTCGAAAGATCCATCAAAATCACCCTGTAATAACGTAAAATCTACTCCGAGGTTCAATGCAGAAACTTGCTCCCATTTTACATCAGGATTGCTATAAGCGTTATGCCACATACCTGACGTTAAACTTCCATCAATTGGATAAGAAGAAGAGTTAATGGCAACTTGATAACGATTTAAGTATTGGTTAGCCGGGATACGTTGATTCCCAGTTACACCATATCCTGCTCTAATTTTCAAATCCGACAGCCATGAAACACCTTTCATAAATTCTTCTTCTGATACACGCCAAGCAGCACTTGCTCCTGGGAATGTTCCATACTTATTGTTCGGTCCAAAATTCGAAGAACCATCACGACGCACGGTGGCACTTAAGATATAACGATCTCGATAGGAATAATCAACTTTACCAAAGACCGAAAACAACGATCCTACAGAACCGCCTCCTTCACTTACACGCCCCGTAGACGCCGCATCTAAATACAGGTAGTCAAGAGTTGACATCGTAAAAAATCCATTCCCTCTACCTCTAATTTGTCTATTTCTATTTTGTATAGCTTCAGTACCAGCAAGAATACTTAAAGTATGCACATCATTAAATGTGGTTTTATAATTTAAAGTATTTGTCCAAGTCCATTCTTTATTAAATCCAAAAAATTCGTTAATTCCATTATTAAAACTTCCTTCTGTAAATTCAGGATTGGGGTAAGTGTAAGAGACACCATTGTAATTCTCATACTTCATACCAAAGCTGCTTCGGAAGGTTAAACCGGTGACAATATCAAATTCTCCAAAAACATTTCCAAAGAACATATTGCTCTTATTTTTATTATCCTTTGCACGGTAAGCAATGGCCACAGGGTTCTCGCCATTACCATATTGCCCACCGACAGATCCTGCAAAATTGCCGCCCTCATCGTATACAGGAATAATATTATGAATACGGTATGCAAATCCTAAAGCACTACCTTCACCAATATAATCTCCAGCTGTATTGGTATTTACCCCTACACCAAAACCTTCGGTAAAACTGTACTGCATATTTTCACCAAAGCGAAGTTTATTATTGAATGCAGAAAATCTTGTGTTCGAGCGAAGATTGTATTTTTCGAAACCTGTATGGATAATTGTCCCCTTTTGTTTCAGATAGCCTCCGGAAATTGCATATGAAGCATCCTCACCGCCTCCCATAACACTAAGCTGATGTGATTGCGTAGGTGCATTTTGGGATAAAGCATCAAACCAATTTGTTCCAGCCTTATTCGCTTTAGTGATTTGATAAAAATCACTGCGACTGCTCGCATCGTACTTATACTTTGACATATCCACATCAGCAGCAGTAATTACATCTTTTCCACCAACTTTGGGTCCAGCTATAAGATAGTCTGGCATTACATTATTTGTACCATCCAGTCTGTTTTCAATATCTAATGTCTGTTGTGGAGACAACATTTTTGGGAAACGTCCACTATTTGGAACCTGAACCCCATAGTAAGAGTCAAGGCTAAATTGAGGTTTCCCTGATTTACCAATTTTTGTAGTAATAATGACTACACCATTATTAGCACGCGAACCGTATATTGAAGCAGCCGATGCATCTTTCAGAACCTGCATGCTCTCAATGTCGTTTTGGTTCAACCAGCTTAATTTCCCTTCGTAAGGCACTCCATCAATGATGTATAGTGGCTCGTTATTGTTGATAGTACTATACCCACGGATTTTAATCTGTGGCGTAGATCCCGGAGCTCCGTCAACTACAATCTGTACCCCTGTTGCCCGCCCCTGCAAAGCTTCAACAGCACTAGCAGCAGGTGTAGTCTTCAACTCTTTCACATTGACAACAGCAACAGCACCTGTTAAATCTTTTTTCCGCTGAGCCGAATAGCCGGTCACGACGACTTCTTCCAATGCATCTTGAGAGGCTGTTATCGAAATGGCAAGATCAGCTTTCGACGAAACAGTTACTTCAGTACTTTTGTACCCGATATAACTTACAATAAGCACATCGCCCACTTTTCCCTGAATGGTAAATGCACCGTTCTCGTCGGTAGACGTTCCAGTGCTGCTCCCTTTCACTTTCACAGAAACACCAGTGATACCTTGACCTGTCGAAGCATCTTTCACGACCCCTTTAATAGGCGTCTGTTGTACGCTTTTGGTTTTCATCAATGAAACGACTTCAACTTTGCCATGGTTGGTTAATCCACTGGCAAATCCATGAGTGGTCATTCCTCCCCCAACGAGAAGAGAACTCATAAGCAGAAACCTCGTATTGAACTTTTGGCGCAATATGAGATCAAAACAATTTTTGTCCGCTTTTTTCATCATAATTTTACTAAATAGGTGGTTTAAAAAATTTATGTTTATTCTTTAGTTATTTAAATTGATATTGGTTTATATTTAGTTTTCGGTTATTTTTTTAAGCACAACAACAGCGACAGTCCGTTCTTGCTATCAGATTTAGATCCCCTGGTTATTTATTTTTTTTCTAATTTGGTTACTGAATAGAAATGTTAAAATCTGTTAAATAAATGTAAAGAATAATAAATGTAAAAAAAAAGGAAAAATACCAATTAATTCACAAGACTCTATAAATCAAGTTATTGTATTTTATACACTATCTTAAATTGCAATACTATTGTTACACTAACGGATGCTTCTATTACGTCAGTCAGTAGGTTTGTTAAAATTCAATCTAGACGTCAAATATTGTACAAATAACTTTAAATAAGCTAAAAGCTCCTTATATTTGTTATTGATGAATGTAAGTAATTTATTAGAACGGGCGCTCCGATTCGAGTTCCTATCCAAGGAAGAGGGCATTTTTTTATATCAAAATGCACCTACAGCTGATTTGACTTTCGTAGCCAATGAATTGCGTAAAATACAGGTACCCCATGGTAAGGTGACCTGGCAAATCGATAGAAATGTTAATACAACAAATGTGTGTATTGCAAATTGCAAATTCTGCAATTTTTTCCGTCGTCCCGGACATGAAGACAGTTACATCACCGATATCGAAAGCTATAAACAGAAAATAGAAGAAACTTTTAAATTCGGTGGCGACCAATTGTTACTGCAAGGTGGTCATCACCCCGATTTAGGTATTGAGTTTTACAAGAATCTTTACCGGCAATTAAAAGCGCTTTATCCTTCCCTAAAACTGCATTCTCTTGGACCTCCGGAGATTGCGCATATTTCCAAATTAGAGAACATGAGCCATATTGAAGTATTGACTCAATTGAAGGAAGCGGGTTTGGATTCTCTACCTGGAGCAGGCGCTGAGATCCTTAATGACCGTGTTAGGCGTTTAATCTCAAAAGGAAAATGTGGAGGTAAAGAATGGTTGGACGTGATGCGGGCAGCACATAAAATAAATTTGCCTACTTCAGCTACTATGATGTTCGGTCACATTGAAACAATAGAAGAACGTTTTGAACACTTGGTATGGATTCGTGAAGTCCAGGATGAAAAGCCAAAAGAATCGCATGGATTTATAGCATTTATTCCTTGGCCCTTTCAAGATGACGGCACCTTGCTAAAGAGACTCCGCGGCATTACGAATAACATAACAAGTGAAGAATATATCCGTATGATTGCTTTAAGCCGGATTATGCTTCCTAATATCAAAAATATACAGGCTTCTTGGCTCACAGTCGGAAAACGTACCGCACAGTTATGTCTGCACGCCGGAGCGAACGACTTCGGCTCAATTATGATCGAGGAAAATGTTGTTTCAGCAGCTGGTGCGCCACATCGATTTACATCAAAATCTATACAGGAAGCAATTTTGGAAGCTGGATTCACTCCCCAACTACGAACACAAAAGTATGAGTTCCGCGAATTACCAGCTCATATGGTCGAACAGGTCATTAACTATTAATACGCTACATTGAAAGACGTCATAAGAAATATTGAAGCAATTATATTTGCTTCTACAGAAGGAATCGATCTTGCCGATATAAAACAGATTTTACAAGAAGCTTTAGCCATCGAAGTATCCAGAGACGAACTGCGTGACTTGATAAAAAAAATTGAAACCAAGTATCAGGATGAAGATGCTGTACTCGAATTACGCTACATTAACAATTCCTACCAGTTTTTGACAAAAGCGCTGTACCACGAATCGATTCAGCAACTTCAAAACCACAACAATAAGCGAAAATTAAGCCAATCGGCTCTGGAAACACTCGCGATCATTGCTTACCGACAGCCCATCACAAAACTGGAAGTTGAACAGATTAGAGGTGTCAGCTGTGATTATTCCATTCAAAGACTTCTTGAAAAAAAATTGATCAAAATCGCCGGAAAGGCAGATAGTATAGGAAAACCATTACTTTATGCAACTAGTCCACAGTTCATGGATCACTTTGGAATCAATGGTGTCAGAGATCTCCCACAAATGAAAGATATCGTCACAGAAGACAACGCTATCGGCGAAACAAATGAATAAATAAAATAAAATAAATTTTTATTTTTAAAATACAACTCAACACATTGATTAACAGAAAAATAAAGTGCAATATTTTTTTGAAAAAAAGTTTTGAAAAATAGTTTTCTTCTCTAATTTTACAACATTAAATAAGAAACAATAAAGTATTATTTTATGAACACGGCAACTTTAGCTAACGAAGATTTTGAAGAAGTAAAATTCGCATCTTTTAACGGTCCTGATGACGATGATGATGATTTCGATGATGATTTCGATTTACCTGAAATCGACCCGATTGGAGGATTGGATGACTTCGATGATGAAGATGAATTTTAATATTTTAGTGTAATATATCACTACCTATTAAAAACACCAGAGTATCATTAAAAGATAAGGCGTCCAATTTGGTTGAACGCCTTATCTTTTATTTACTTTACCTGATCGATCAATTTATGTAGCTCCATTTTGGGAATCATTCCGCTCTGTCGCCATACTTGCTGGCCATCCTTAAACAGAACGAAAGTAGGTACGCCACTTACCTTAAAAATCGAAGCAATTTTTGAATTCTTGTCCACGTCAATCTTTATGATAGACAAATCGTCTTGATAAAATTCCTTAAGATCCTGTAAAATCGGCGCCATAGTCTGGCAGGGACCGCACCAAGTCGCAAAAAAATCCACCAGAACCAGCGAATTTGATTGAATAATCTGGTCAAAAGTAGCCATTATTGATTCTCCTTTTCTTCTTTTTTCAATGCTTTATATCCGCCTTGGATATTGCATATATTTTTAAATCCTTTCGAACTCAAAATAGATAAAGCTATTGTACTCCTGTATCCCGATTGGCAATATATATACAACTGCTCATAATCTTTTCTAAGCTCAGAACCAAAATTAACTAAATCTGTTAAGGGAATATTCATTGCATTGTCAATATGTCCACTTTTAAATTCTTTCTCTGTCCTTACATCTACAATATGACCCTCAACTGATTTTTTATTAAATTCCCTCGCTGTAATAGTACTTAAAGACGCTACCATCTCTTTACTCTTCCAAGTTTCAATCCCCCCTTCCAAAACTCCAACAATATTTATATACCCTAACTTTATCAAATGATCAATGACAGCCTCATTATTTTCCGAATCAGTGATTAGCAAAAACTTTTGATCTTTGGTGGGGAAAACTTGCGTCAGAAAATGATCAAAGGGGCCTTCAAAACTAATATTAATCGAATTTGGAACGAATCCCTGCAAAAAATCATCACAATATCGGGTATCAAGCACCTGAATATCATCAACACTACAAAGCTTTTTAAACTTATTCAATGTTAATAGAGGCGGATTGGAAGGGATTTGTTGTTGGATACCCGGGCGGGATTTTGGTTTTGCCTGCAATTGCTTTTGATTACACACTGATAAAAAACAAACGCAAAATAGTGAGATAAAAAATCTATACATATATTCTTTATTTAAAAGGAATAAGCAGCTTTTCCAATTCCTCAATTTTACCATTATATATATTAAGGTCAACATTGCCCTGAATCCCTCGTACGGTACCTTTCTCAGAAAATTGCCAGAAAGTCCAATGCTCTTTGGGGTTCTCAACCCAAAAATTGTAATTAGCAATCCATAAGGTATAAGCTGCAAATTCCTTTTCCAGAAAATCACTATAAAACTTATCTCCTGAGTAAAGAATTGGTTTTACCTTATAATGGGCTTCTACTTCATCAAGCCAACGTCTTAGACCAACTTTCAAACTATCCATAGATTGTTGTTTGGGATGCTCCTCAATATCCAAAACTGGCGGCAGATCTCCAGCTTGAAGTTTAACCTTACGAATAAAATTTTTAGCCTGCTTTACTGAGTTCTCGTTGGGTCTGAAATAATGATAAGCTCCTCTTAAAACCGCCCTATTTTCAGTTTTACTCCAGTTTCGGCTAAACTTACCATCGATTCCTCTCTCCCCCATCGTGGCCCGGATAAACACAAAGTCTATCGGAAAGTGATCATTGATTGTGTTTACATTTTGCCAATCTATTTCTTCCTGATAGGCAGAAACGTCAATGCCAAACACTTTATCGTCATGCTTACTCATAATCTCAATATTCCTGATATCGTATTTAGCCTCCTTTGTTAACGACTTATCCTTAGAACTAGCCACACGGAAATAATAGATAATTCCAGCTCGATAATGCCACAAGACAAGACATAGAAAGAATAAAAACATTCCTGCTACCATCCAAATCCACTTAGTCTCTCGACCCGGGCCTCCTTTTGTACCTGTTCTTTTTGTTTTTGATCGCTGTTGCGCCATAGCACGATGAAGTTACGGCAATAGCAATTAACTCGCAAAATTTTCGCAACAATTTATATTTTTGTATATGATCGTATACAACCCCAAAGACTGGCTTTCAGCAACTTTCAAATTACACAAATCAGACACCTTTAAAAAGTTACTGCCATTCCTTGTTTTAATTGCTTTTTATTCCTGGGCGATAGCCTTTGTAGAATTGGAATTCCTTAAATTAAATGAAAAGAGTTGGGTAAAGAATATTACCATCGTCCACAATCTCCTTGGTTTTGTCATATCGCTCTTACTTGTTTTTCGTACAAACTCGGCCTATGACCGTTGGTGGGAAGCCCGAAAACAATGGGGAACTTTAACGAATGTCAGTAGAGCCTTGTCCTACAAATTGAATGCAATGCTAGAAACAGATGATAAGGTTAACCGAAGTTTTTTTAGGAAAGCAGTACCGCTATTTGCTGAGACCCTTTATGATTTTTTAAGATCGGACTACACCAAGTTTATGCTAGATGAAAATGAACATCCCGAATTGAAGGCATTGGATAATAAAAAGCATGGACCAAACCAAGTGTCCAATATGATCTTTCATAAAATAAACGATCTTTATAAGGCCGGAACCATAAGTGGCGATCAACTTATTATACTCAATGAGGAAATAGTTGCGATGACAAATGTCTGTGGTGCCTGTGAACGAATTAAAAACACGCCGATACCTTTGGCCTATAGTGCATTTATTAAGAAATTTATTATTTTCTATACCATGACCCTGCCCGTAGGTTATGTTTTTTCGATTGGTTATTTTGTTGTAATTGCTGTACCGTTTATCCTATATGTTTTGGCGTCCCTCGAATTGATTGGAGAATCCATTGAAGAACCATTTGGTATAGATCAAGACGATTTACCTATCGATAAAATTGCTACCAATATCCGAAAGCATTGCCATGAAATTATACCTGCATAAGCTTTTAGAAAAATAATCTAGCTCATTTTCAAACGCTAAGCCTATCTCCGAGAAATAAGTTTTGTAAATCTATTCAGAATTTCTACTTTTGTCGCGGAGAGTTGGCAGAGTGGTCGAATGCGGCGGTCTTGAAAACCGTTAACTGTCACAGGTTCGGGGGTTCGAATCCCTCACTCTCCGCAGAAAAAGCCTTTCAGAAATGAAAGGCTTTTTGCATTTTACATGGTTCGGACCAAAGGCGTTGCCCATAGCTCAAATAGTTTCATCTCAGATAAAACCTTCCGATACTAATCCACTTCCCTGATTCTATTATTTTTATTTTGCTTTTTGTGTAATAACTCGAATACTAGCACATCTAATAGACATAATATTCCAGACAATCAAGATTTCTAATTTTAAAATCAATTTTATGAACATTATATTTATGCGTATGAGTGAAAATCTGCTTAGTCATTTATTCAATCTGATCAAAGTCATAATCCTTGCGACCTTGCCGAAGATTCGGAGTACAACCTTTACGCAAAAATCACTGAACTGGATACAATTTTAAAATAATCCAATGACCAGCAAAGAGAATTTTGAGATTATCTATAAGGAATATGCGCCGACTATTCGCAAACTATGTCTCAGTTATACTGGAGACCGAGATAGCGCTGAAGACTTAATCCAAGAAACATTTATCACCGTATGGATGAAGATTGACAGTTTTCGCAATGATGCTAAGTTAAGCACCTGGATTTATAGAATAGCAATCAACAATTGCCTGATGAACTTGCGGAAAAAGAAACATGTCGAAAAAATATCTGACAGAACCTTCATTGATATTCCTGACGAAACATCGGATGAAAAAGTGCAACAAATCGATCTTCTATACACATGCATAAGTAAGCTAAAAGAGGCAGATAGAGTATTAATCACATTGGTAATGGATGAAAAACCTTATGAAGAAATAGCAGAAATTACTGGGATTACAGAAAACAATCTGCGTGTCAAAATTCATAGAATTAAAAAAGAATTAACAGAAATTTTCCATAAATATGCAAGACTTTAACGATTTAAAGCATCTTTGGAAACAAGATGACCAGAATGACATCCTGCCTCAGATTAAGCTGAGTAGAATCAAAAGTTTCCGTCAGGTACTGATCAGGAAAGAGATAATAGGTGCAATTTTATTATTAATCACTGGCATAGCCATTATTGCGTTAGTCTATTTTCTTGACTTTAGACATAAGACGCTAACCTTGTATAGTTCCCTCTTCATTGTATCTTTACTCTGTTTTACACAAGCTAGCTTAATGCTTACAACGGCAAATAAAATTAAACAAATCAGCGAAACGGCTATTCCAACCGAACACCTGCTGCAATGGCGGCAATTCAATATATTTAGAAAGAAAAGAATCCATTGGAACCTGCCTATTTACCATATACTCTTAAGTATAGCACTCTCAATCTATCTTTGGGAAATTCTACAAGGAGCTAATTCTACGTATTATCTTTTGGCTTACCTGCCTACCTACGGGTGGATATTATTTTCTTATTTCTATATCGGCAAAAAGCAGCTTGCAAAAAATGATCAAGATATTAATGAAATTATTTCGCAATTAGAGGAATTGGAAAGGCAATTTGGTAATTAGAAAAGCTTCCTTATCACTCTTGTGATGGACTCGTTCAAATAAATAGAATAAAAATCTCGGATGCAAAGCATATGCTGTCAAAAGCTCCTTTGGATAGCTCTTATAGTTTATTTGGCAACTTAAAAAATTCAAAAATAAACAGCTAATATTCAATAAGATTACCTTTCAAAAAATTGCCACATCCATTTAGCTAAAGAAAAATGCAAAATAAGTTTTGTAAATCTATTCAGAATTTCTACTTTTGTCGCGGAGAGTTGGCAGAGTGGTCGAATGCGGCGGTCTTGAAAACCGTTAACTGTCACAGGTTCGGGGGTTCGAATCCCTCACTCTCCGCAGAAAAAGCCTTTCAGAAATGAAAGGCTTTTTGCGTATTACGCGGTTCGAACTTAAGTTGCGAGCAAAAGTTAGAACAATATCATTGCCTTTTCAAACTCCTGATATGGAACATGATTCTTCAAAAACCTGGAAAGTTTGCACAAAAAAACCGCATTTTCCAATAAAATCTATGGAATCTTTCTACTTCCGACATCATACTTCTGAGTGACAACAACAGTGTTAACCTAAAGAAGACGACCATGGCAGAATTAAACCAAAAAACACCAGAAACGGGAAAGAAAAAAATAAGAAGCAGAAAAATGGCTCCTAAAGTGGATCTGACTGCAATGGTAGACCTCGCCTTTCTCCTCATTACATTTTTTATGCTGACCACAACTTTAAACAAACCGTCAGCAATGGATATTGCTATGCCAGACAAAACCAAATCAGAAGTAGAAAGTCCAATTCTGATTGATGAAAATCGTACAGCAACACTGATTCTAGGCGAAGGAAAATTTATGTGGTATCATGGAGATTATAAAAAACCTATCAGCTCTTCAAAAGTAGCGGTAAATATCGAGAAAGAATTATCGACAGTTATTGCACAACTAAAAGCAAAGATAAGTACCATGCCCAATACGAAGGATATGATTGTATTGATTAAACCTAGCAAAGAAGCACGTACAAAAGACCTTATTCAGACGATAGATCAATTAAAGAAACAGCGCATTTCGCGTTATGTGATAAGTAAAACACAAATTGAGGAAGAAAGAAAATTATTGGCTGCACTCTAGTTGAATTAAGGTTTAAATTACCTCAGCCAACCAGCCCCATGAATGTAGCCTATCAAACCAATTCTTCTTAAATTAATCGATTGATATTAATAAGTGCGCAGACTCCGTTTCCCAATGAACTATAAGATAAAACAGGTTTACCGAAAGATCATGGCATGATGATCTTTCGGCAAATCCAAGACATTAAATTCATAAGTGTCAATTATCTTTTATCAAGATTCTCCCAATAACGTTCCACAGTTTCCCTCACCTCTACTGGTAAAGATGAATAATTTTCAGAATACGTTGTCTGACTATAACCATCAGCTTCTTCAGCACGAAGGCGATAAAACTTATTTTTGTACAGGACTAAACCAATACAACTGAGCTGCTTCTGGACATTATCCTGTGGATGTCTTGAATAGACAAATAACGCATCCAATTTTCCATCTTTATCGGCATCAAAAAAAGCCTTTCGTGATTCCCAAACCGATGTTATTACCCCCACTTCAGAAATTGTCTCAGCAGTTACAACCTTCCACATGCCGTCGACTTGCTGAAAATGCTGCACATAAAGATTATCAGGATTTGCGCCACGTTCGTCTTTTGAAAAAACAATGTAATTATCTTCCTTAGGCGTTTGGATACGCTCCACTTGCAATACCCGTTTGCCTTTAAATGGGAAATTAGAGGCCTGAAAATTTTCCTTATTGATCGAAATTGTTGTAATCTGCGCTTCGGCAGTATAAAATCCCACCGACAATAGGATTAAAAAGACGTACTTTCCCATATGTTTTCCCTTAGTATGGATTCAATTTACTGACAATAAAAGGAAAATACAAAATTTTAGCCAGCCTTCTTTACATCCGAGTGATATCGCACTCCATAAATGTTACTATATTTAGGGTATAAAAAACACGATGAATAAGTTTTTTACCAACATTTAAATCTTATTCACAAGCTAGATTGTACGTTGATGAAACAAGACATCCAAACTCTCGATGACATTAAATTATTAGTAGATGAGTTCTACCGTATAGTGCGTAGCGACACAACGATAGGACCTATTTTTCAGGATCGTATCCAAAACAATTGGGCTGTACACCTCGAGAAAATGTACACTTTTTGGCAAACGCTTCTATTGGATCAACACAGTTATTTTGGCAGCCCTTTTCCTCCGCATATAAATTTACCCATAGAAGAAAAACATTTCGCCCAATGGCTCAAACTATTTGAAGAAACGGTGGACGACTTATTTGCTGGTGAAAAAGCACAAGAGGCAAAATGGCGTGCACAGAAAATGGCTCAGATGTTCCAGTTCAAACTTGACTATCTAAATGCTAACCCCAACAAGAAACCTTTAATATAAAAAAGCTTTAAAGGCAAACATTAAATAAATGCTACCATAAAAAATAATTACAAAAGAATTTTTAGAAAAACATAAAAGGCCCTTGGGGATAACCCAAGGGCCTTATCAGGGACAAAACCAACTTTATGCTTTTTCTTCTTTTAATGAAGAGGTTTCTTTTTTAGACTCTTTTTCTTCAAAGCCCGAACGTAGGATTTCATCCCATAAGGAAGAGCTTACACCAAATCCTTTTTCCGGATCAGAATAATGGTGCAACATGTGATGTTGCTTGATACGCTTGAAAATACCGCTTTTAAAATTAGCATGATGCATCGCATAATGACATTCGTCATAGATTAAATAGCCCACCATAAAACCTGAAAAAAAGCAAGCCAGAACAAATTCATCTGAGAAAAACAATGTGAATCCGAGATACACCAAGGCGGCAAGTGGGATACTCGCTGACAGCGGCATCACCAAGCGCATACGGTCCCTAGGAAAATCATGATGCACACCATGGAAAATAAAAGCGACTCTTTTCCCCCACTCCGTCGTGGGATGATAGTGAAATACCCATCGATGTAGAGCATATTCAAAAGCAGTCCAAAAAGCCAAGCCAAAAACAAAATACCCCATGTATGTTAAGAAGGGAATATCTCCCCAAACTAAAGCTTTGTACGAAAAGAAAGCCACCACAGGTACATAGAAAATCAAAGGTACACTCCAATGCACTTTCGTCAATGACTCCAAAAAGTCATTTTTGAACATGCGCGTAGACTCCATTGAATTTGAAACATAATTACGCTTCGCCATAATACTATTTTTATTATTATTCCCTCACAAAAATAACTATTTTAGACACAAATGAAGAAGGTTTCTGACTAGAAAAACAAAACTACTGACCTTTTTAATAAAAAGGTTAAACAATAATTACTTTAAGCATTGGGCTAAACCCTTTTTATTTGATCTCTTACATCAGATATCAGTTCAATTGATAAAAATTCAATAAAATCAACACAAAGTAAAATTGACAAATCCAAGACAGTTTAGCTTATTTAAAATTGACTGTGCCCCCCGCCATTTTCTTCTCTACACGTTGTTCTGGTTTTCCATAGACATCAATGATACCACCGCCGCGCGTTTTTGTTTCAATGGAATCAGCGGCATAGACATCTGCTTTACCGCCACCATTGACAGTAACCATAGTAGTGGAAGTCTTAAAATCTTTCCCCTCATATTTGCCTCCAAAGTTCGAGATAATCTCTTGTTTGTTTGCCTTTCCATACAGCGCTATTGTGGCACCCGAAGTTACTTTGATCTCAGCTGTTTTTACGTCAGCATACAGATCTACCAGCCCGCCCTCCGAAGCATATACCTTTAAGTGATCGGCCGAAATTGTATTATCTGTGGTCGCAAATACCTTAGCGCCCTTTTTCGCTTCAACATTGCCCAAAGTTTTATAATATACTTTAACAGATATATTGCCTCCTTGAAGCATATTCAACGTATTCATTTTCAACACCAAGGATCCGTTGGTATTCACGACCTTAACATTCTCGTGATTTTGTCCTTCGAAGGTTACCAAAGACTCATTTGATTTAATCAGCTCAACCTGAATCTTGTCGGTCGCTAATACTGAAGAAAAATCGCCAACATTTTGCTTTATCTGACCAAAGCTAACTTGGGCCATTAATAAAAGTATTACACTAACTCCTAAAAATTTCATATTTATTTGACTTTTTATTGTTGATTGTCAAAAAATAAGCCAATTGCTATCAAAAACGATATATTTAACCTATTTTGACATAAAAAAACGCCCTCTCTGAGGGCGTTTTTTCTATGCTATTCTTTTCGTGGATTACAGTTTACTATTTACATCTACAGCGTTCAAGTCAGCGAATGCTTCTTTCAAACGGGCAACAAATGCTTCCTCACCTTTACGCAACCACACACGCGGATCGTAATATTTTTTATTTGGCGAATCAGTTCCTTCTGGATTACCGATCTGTCCTTGCAAATAGTCGTGATTTTTGGCTTCGTATGCTCTAACACCTTCCCAGAACGCCCATTGCATATCTGTATCGATATTCATCTTGATTGCACCGTACGAAATCGCTTCTGCAATTTCTTCAGGCGAAGAACCAGATCCACCATGGAACACAAAGTTTACTGGCTTTTCAGCACTAAGATTATATTTTTCACGAATATACTCTTGTGAGTTATGCAAAATAACTGGCTGTAACTTTACATTACCTGGTTTGTAAACACCGTGAACATTTCCAAATGCAGCTGCTACTGTAAATTTATCAGATACTTTCGATAATTCTTCAAAAGCATAAGCAACTTCCTCTGGCTGAGTATACAATTTTGAACTGTCTACGTCCGAGTTGTCAACACCATCTTCTTCTCCACCTGTAACACCTAACTCAATTTCTACAGTCATCCCTAGTGGTTTCATTCGAGCCAAGTATTTTGCCGAAATTTCAATGTTTTCCTCAATAGGTTCCTCAGAAAGGTCCAACATATGCGAAGAGAACAATGGTTTACCATGTTGAGCAAAGAATTTTTCACCAGCATCCAACAAGCCGTCAATCCAAGGTAAAAGTTTCTTAGCGGCATGATCCGTATGCAAAATAACAGCTACACCGTAATGCTCCGCTAATAAATGAACATGCTGAGCTGCAGACACCGCTCCCAATACACAAGCTTGTAAATTATCATTGTTCAAGGTTTTACCAGCATAGAATTGTGCGCCACCATTTGACAATTGAATAATTACAGGAGAATTTACTGCTTTTGCAGTTTCCATAACCGCATTGATAGAATTTGTCCCGATAATGTTTACCGCAGGCAAAGCGAACTTATGTTTCTTCGCAACTTCAAACAACTCTTGTACTTGATCTCCTGTCAATACACCTTTAAAATCTTTTAGGCTCATATTTTTGTTATTGATTTATTTTAATCTTTCATGAAACTTGAAGCTACTAAATTATTAAAAATTATTATTACTTCCTAATTTTAACAGTGTACTAAATACACTATGATTTGCACAAAATGTAAAATCTTGACTTTTCAAAAGAAATGTAACAATCAGATTTTTAGGAAACTTTCACATTCTTCCCTACTTCATAATTAGATCACAACAAACTATCCACTACTCGAATTGAATTTGTTATTCTGCGCCGCAAAAATATCCTGAAGTACAAATTATTAAAAAAATGAAAGAGGATTGATTAAATTTGGATTCACTAAATTGTATCTCTTATGCTACACGTATACGGTATCAAAAATTGCAACACAGTAAAAAAAGCACTTACATGGCTGAAAGATAATAATGTTCCATTTGAATTCCATGATTTTAAAAAAGAAGGTGTCAGTGAAAATAAATTAAAAGAATGGGAGACTCATGTAGATTGGGAAGCTCTAATAAACAAAAAGGGAACAACATGGAAAAAGTTGTCACAAGAAACGCAAAATCAGGTCGTTGATAGTGTAAGTGCAAACAAGCTCCTCCAAGAAAACACCAGTATGATTAAACGTCCTATTGTTGAATATAACAAAGGAATAATATTGGGATTTAATGAAGCAGAATATGTAACAAATTTAAAATAGTTTTAGGCAACTCTCATGGGCGGAGGCTTAGAAAAGCCTTCAATTATCCAAAATAAGCCCTTCAGTTTTCCTTTTATCCGTTAACTCTTGAAACGCACATTGCGTTTTTTTGGCTCAATCTACTTTTCATTGTATATTGGAGGACATAAATATAATTTAAATAAAAGTATGATGAAAAGAATTGCACTGGCTTCCTTAAGCCTTTTGGCGTTGAGCCATGCTTTACCTGCCTTTTCGCAGGAGAAAACATCCAACTACAGCTATACCGAAGCCTTTGCTCCTCTATTCTTTAAAAACAATGGCAATGACTATCGCTCGGCTTCCGGAAAACCAGGACCGGCGTACTGGCAAAATGCAGCAGACTACAAAATACAGGCTTCGCTGAACGATCAAAACGATCAAATTACAGGTTCTGTTGAGATTACATATAGTAACAATAGTCCAGACAATATGGATTATCTCTGGTTACAATTAGATCAAAATATGTTTTCGCAATATGGGCGTGGTCAATTGATCTCCCCATTGACCAGCAGTCGTTACGGTGATGGCAACTCGACATTTGACGGCGGATATCAGATCCAATCCGTTACCGATGCCAACGGAAGCGCAATCGAGCATATTATTAACGACACACGGATGCAACTTAGACTTCCTACATCTTTGAAAAGTAAGGGCGGAAAAATAACATTTAAGATTAAATACCAATATACAGTGCCAAAGTATGGTGCCGATCGCACAGGGATACTTGATACGAAAAACGGTAAAATTTATGCTATTGCACAGTGGTTCCCAAGACTTTGCGTTTATGATGATATTCGGGGATGGAATACCCTTCCTTATACCGGGCCCGGTGAATTTTATCGGGAATTTGGAAATTACCAGGTTGAAATCACCACCCCAGCTAATCATATGGTTGTTTTGGGCGGCGAATTGTTAAATCCACAAGAAGTATTTACGCCCGAACAACTCAAAAGATACCAACAAGCGCAACGCAGCGACGAGACTGTAATTATCCGATCTGCCGACGAAGTTAACGACAAAAACTCGCGCCCCATTAAGAAAAACTTAACCTGGAAGTATCAACTTAATAATGCTCAAGACATCGCCTGGGCATCTTCTACAGCATTTATACTCGACGGTGCGAAGATCAATCTGCCTAGTGGAAAAAAGGCTCTAGCTTTGTCAGCTTATCCAGAAGAAAGCAACAGCAACAATGCCTGGGAACGCTCTACAGAATATACGAAAGCCGCTATTGAGATCTATTCAAAAAGCTGGTTTGAATATCCCTATCCAGTAGCTGTCAATGTCGCTTCCAATGTTGGTGGAATGGAGTATCCGGCCCTTTCATTTTGTGGCCATCAGGCCAAAGCGGGATCCTTATGGGGAGTCACCAACCACGAATTTGGTCATAATTGGTTTCCAATGATTGTTGCATCCAATGAACGTGAGCATGGATGGATGGACGAAGGGTTTAATACATTCATAAATGAACTTGCGACAAAGGAATTTAATAATGGCGAATATTACCGCAGTCAGGCAAGCAGATCTTACATATTTACGGCTCGTAATCTAGAACCAATCATGAGTACACCTCAAAATATGAAAGAACGTAATATTGGGGCTCTTGTCTATTACAAACCGGCTTATGGGCTTAAATTATTGCGAAACGAAATTATTGGTTCTGAGCGATTCGATTATGCCTTTAAAAAGTACATCCAAGATTGGGCATACAAACACCCGACTCCTGAGGATTTCTTCAAAGCCATTGAGAATGGTACTGGAGAAAATCTAAATTGGTTCTGGCGCGGCTGGTTTGTCAACAACTGGCAAATGGACCAAAGTATAAAGTCTGTTTCCTATGTCAACAACAATCCTAAGTTTGGTGCCCTTGTTACCATTGAGAACTTGGAAAAATTGCCGATGCCCGTGACTGTTGAAGCAACAACCATATCCGGAAAGAAGATACGTAAAAAACTGCCAGTGGAAATATGGGAAAGGAACACGATATGGCAGTTTAAAATACCAACCGCAGAATCATTACAATCTGTACAAATAGATCCAGACATGGTGATGCCGGATAAGAATCCCGACAATAACTCATGGAAAGCAAATTAGCCAATTTCAAATTGTATTCTTTATTTTTGAGTAAAGAACGATCATGGATATAGGTTGATAAACAAAACAGTAAATACACTGTTCATATATAGATTGAAAGTACATAACTATAACTATTCGAATGAAAATATTACAAGCGATTCTAAGCTGCTCACTTCTTATGCTAATGAGTGGACATCTCATTGCACAGGAAAAGACAAAGGGAATTATTATGGAACTTGTCAGCGGTGAGAAAATCGAGGCTGCACAAATTCAAAATCTAAGAACAAAGGCTGAAGTACAGACTAATAGAGATGGCTCATTTGCTATTGATGCGGCAATTAACGACCTGCTTTTGATTAAAGCGGTGGGTTATGAACAAGACACGGTCTTTATTTACGATAATAGCCTGCGGAGAATCTATTTGAACAGAATGAATAATGTAATTCAGCTGAATGAAGTCGTTGTCGAAAGGATGACTGATAGTAGACTTGCTACTGAAATACAACGCGAAAAGACTGCAGGAAAATATTCGGACGCAACTCAGAACCGCGGGGGCATACGGATTTCTCCAAGTCGTATATTTAGTAAAGAGGGAAAACAAGCTCGTTCAAATTATAAGCTTCTGGTAGCTGAACTCGAGAAGAGAGCAGTTGATAGAAAATTTACAGAGAATCTGATTAGAGAATTGACTCCACTCAGTGGGTCGGACCTAGCCTTGTTTAAGGAACGATTTAGACCTTCCTATAAATTCGTCCAAAATAGTAGCCAAGAGTCTTTGAAGGTGTATATTATGGATAGCTACAAGAAATTTAACGAGAAAAAATAAGAAAAACTTTTATCACGTGATTGTCAGAAGGTTTTAAACTGTAATATTTTTTACATCAGTTTAAAACCTTTTCTGTTACTTTGTGTTGTAATTTAAAAATCAGAAGAGGATGTTACACAACTTGAGATTTGCAACGGCATTACACATCATGGTTCTCGCGCAACTAGAAGAGTCAAATCAATGGCTTTCTTCTGAGTACATTGCGTCGAGTATCCAGATAAATGCCAGTGTGGTTCGCAAAGAAATTGCCTCTCTCAAAGCAGCATCTTTACTCATTAGCAAAGAAGGTAAAGGCGGTGGTATTCGTATCAATCCGAATAATCCAGCGATTGATTTGGCAGATATTTATCTGAGTACCAAACAGGCAGAATTCGGAGGAAAGTTTAACAGCCCTAACCCAGACTGTATGGTTGGTAAAAATATCAATTCCAGATTGCATGATCTTTATCAGGAAGTCGACACTGATATTGTACAGCGTTTGCGAAAGTTATACCTAGCTGATTTTAGCAAAACATTTAAATAAAAAAGACATGAAAGTAGCAGTAATTGGATCAACAGGATATGTAGGATCTCATCTTGTAAAAGAATTGGCGAACCGTAACTACGAAGTCGTTGCTATTGCACGCCACCCAGAAAATACGCCATCGAATGAAAGAGTAAATAAACTACAAGTAGACATTAATGATAATCATCAATTGGTTTCAGCTCTAAAAGATGTCGATGTTGTCATTTCGGCTTTCAATGCCGGCTGGACGAATCCCAATCTGTATGAGGATTTTACAAAAGGAGCACTAGCTATCCAACAGGCTGTTAAGGATTCAGGTGTTAATCGCTTCATTGTTATCGGCGGTGCAGGAAGTTTATTAATAGATGGAAATCGATTGGTCGATTCCCCTGATTTTCCAAAAGAAATTAAACCGGGAGCCTTAGCTGCAGCCGACTATTTAGATATTATCAAAAAAGAAACTGAACTTACCTGGACCATGTTCAGTCCAGCGATAGAAATGAATTCTCATGCTGGCGGAATACGCACCGGTAAGTATCGAACAGGGCTAGATACTCCGGTATTTGATAACGAAGGCCGGTCCAAATTATCAGTTGAGGATCTTGCTGTCGCAATAGTAGACGAAATTGAAAATAAACAATTCCTCAATAAACGCTTTACAGCAGCGTATTAGTACTCAATCAAGCATTTGATTAAGATTTATTACAAAAGGGAAGAGCAATCTTCCCTTTTTTCATTGATATCATTTATATTTGACATTAATTAAACAATTAAGAAGCTAAATAATCGTAAATCATCAATCCTATGTTATTTAAAAAATCGATTCCTCAACTGATTGCTGAGGCCAATGAAAATGGTGAACACACGCTAAAAAGGACACTGTCGAGTTCGGGTCTAATCGCTCTGGGAGTTGGGGCCATCATCGGAGCAGGCCTTTTCTCTTTAACAGGAATTGCTGCCGCTGAAAATGCAGGTCCAGCTGTTATCCTATCTTTCATCATCGCAGCAGTAGGCTGTGGCTTCGCAGGTCTTTGTTATGCGGAATTTGCTTCTATGATTCCTGTTGCGGGGAGTGCATATACCTATTCTTACGCTACAATGGGGGAATTTGTTGCCTGGATTATCGGATGGGATCTTGTGCTTGAATATGCATTGGCAGGAGCTACTGTAGCCGTCAGCTGGTCTCAGTATTTCAATCAGCTTCTAATGATATTTCATATCCAACTACCCGACACCCTGCTCAAAGGTCCTTGGGAAGGCGGAGTTGTTAATTTGCCTGCCATCGTTATTGTCTGTTTACTATCTCTCTTATTAATGCGCGGCACACAGGAATCATCCCGTGTTAATAATATCTTGGTGATTCTAAAAGTTGGGGTCGTCTTAATTTTTATCGCCTTGGGATGGAGCTTTATTAATCCGGCAAATCACAATCCATTTATTCCTACAAATGCAGGTGAAGAGCTTGTGAAAAGTGGACAACAAAGCTTTTGGTCATTTTTAAAGAGTGATGATTTTGGTCACTTTGGTATCAGTGGAGTGTTGCGTGCAGCAGGCGTTGTATTTTTTGCATTCATTGGCTTTGATGCGGTGAGCACCGCTGCCCAAGAGGCAAAGAATCCTAAAAAAGGTATGCCAATAGGCATCATCGGCTCGTTAATAATCTGCACACTTTTGTATGTTTTATTCTCCTACGTAATGACTGGTATTGAAAACTATACCATGTTTAAAGGCGACGCAAAACCTGTTGCTACCGCTTTTGCGAAAACAGGATATCATTTTCTAAACACAGCATTGATTATTACGATTATTGCGGGGTACACTTCAGTTATTCTCGTGATGTTACTCGGCCAGAGCCGTGTATTCTATTCAATGAGTAAAGATGGTCTACTTCCAAAGATATTTTCCGATCTATCCAAAAGACAGACACCCTGGAAAACCAATGCTATTTTTATGGTATTCGTCAGTATATTCGCAGGTTTCGTTCCGGTTTCAGACCTGGGACATATGGTAAGTATTGGTACACTGTTTGCCTTCACATTAGTTTGCGTCGGCATTTTAGTGCTCCGCAAAACTGATCCTAATTTGGAGCGACCATTTAAAACACCATTAGTACCTTTTGTTCCGGTCATGGGCATCTTAGTTTGTATTTTAATGATGGCTTCGTTGCCAATAGAAAGTTGGGAACGTCTGGCCATCTGGCTTGCTATAGGGTTATTGATTTACTTCGTGTATGGTAAAAAACATAGTGTCATCAGAAAACGACATCAAGATAAACAAAATATAGTTTAAACAAAGTAGGCTTCTTATAAAGAAGCCTACTTTGTTTAAAAAGATCACTAATACATCTAAACTACAACGCGCTTAGTTTAAAATATCCGTTAGATATAATATCCTCTTCCCGATCGGCATTTGGTCTAATTTGAATACCATACTTACATCTATCAACTTGCGATAATAGATCTTCTATCTCATAAATATCATCAACATCCAAGCCATACTTATCATCAATATGCGCCGAACTATGATGCTTCCAAAAGGCAGTGCGTTTCGCCTTTTCAGTCGCTTTCGCCAAATTAGAAGCGACGATAAGCTCCTTGTAATGAAACTCATCAAATTCATTTGGCTTGTACCCTCCTAAATTGACGAAAAACAACTTTAATTCGGAATCATTAGTTTGTTCATCGCTCCTCTCAACAACGTTGATTTCATACTCTCCGACCTTATGCACAATACGGTAAGCATCAATGTGAATTTTACCATCAGCCTCTGGCCAAAAATCTTTAATTGGATCGACAAAATCTTTGAGCTCATCACCAATTCCAAAGAAAATATCATGCTGCTCTGTTCGCCTATTTTTCGGTTTACAGCCGATCAAAATCATAAATAATCTCATAATATACTAATCAGTTTTTCACTATCTCTGTTAAAATATCCCGTTTATTTTCATCAGTGTTCATACATAAGAATCATGAATATTTCATAACTTAAGCCCTGTAAACAATAAAAGTAACTATTATCCATCACATTCAACATGTATTATACGTTAACAATGCGCAAAATATTCCTATTATCCACTTTAGTTTTTTTATCACTATCATCGTTTGGGCAAAGGCCCTCCACCGATAAAAAACTTGAATCGAAAATAATACAGCTGATTCAAGGTTTTCGGGGCGATGTTGGCATTTATGTACATCATCTCAAAAAAAATAAAGAGGTCAATATTCAGGCTGACAGCATTTTCCCTACCGCCAGTATTGTCAAAATACCTATTTTAGTTGGCATATTTGATAAAATTGAAAAAGGTGAATTACAGCTTGATCAGCAACTGGTGTACCGCAGTAATCAAAAATATGGTGGCTCTGGGCTCATGCAATTTTTTAAGGACAGTACAGAAGTGGACCTGAAAACCTTAATTGGTCTTATGTTGTCATATAGCGATAATGTAACCAGTATCTGGAATCAGAAACTCGCAGGGGGTGGGGTCGCAATCAATAAATTAATGACCGACCTTCGACTAGTGCACACGCTTGTCAACTCACAGACTGAGGGGCGAAAATCGGATTGGGAAAGATATGGTTGGGGGCAGACAACCCCCAAGGAGATGGCTGATTTGGTGACATTGATCCGAGAAGGAAAAGTTGTGTCTGCAAAATCTTCCGATCAGATGTATCGCCTTCTGGGAAATATGTTCTATGATGGGCGAGGGCTTTCACAAATCCCGGCAACTGTAAAAACCGCATCTAAAACAGGATCTCTAGACGATGTGCGTAATGAGGTTATTCTAGTCAATGCACCGAAGGGAGATTATGTTTTCAGTATATTCACCAAGAATAATGCTGATAAAAGTTGGGGAAAAACCAATGAAGCTGAAATCCTCACTCGGAAGCTTTCAAAATTACTATGGGATTATTATCAATAAAAATCAAGCTTATACTATAAAAATGAAACTATATAATAAAGGGACACCGTATAATGTGTCCCTTTATTATATCAATAAGGGTCAATATAGTATTTAGTTCTTTAATGCTTCACCGACATTCTTAGCTTTTCGGCTTATATCGTCACCAACCTTTTTGGAAGCATCTTTTACATCGTTAGCAGCATCTTTCGTACCGGTAGCGACATCATTTGCAACATTCTTCGTGCCTTGAGCGACATCTTTTGCAGCATCTTTTGTTTTATCAACTGCTGTGTTCGTTGCATCTACTGTTGCATCTTTCGCGTCTTTTAACCCTTCTTTTACATCCTCTCCAGCATTACGCAATGCTGCTTTAGTTTTTTCCCATGCCGTATTTGCTTCCTCTGAAGCTGCACGAGCTTTTTCTTCAGCTGCTTTATCGCCCTTCGCAATAGCTTCATCCAAATCCTTTTTTGCCTGCTCGGCTTTTAAACGAGCATTCTCCTCCGCATTTTTTAAATCTGCTATTGCTGCGTCTACGTGCTCGCCTACTGTCTGAGCTGAATCGGTAGTTACAGTATCTTTTTTCTCCGAATTGTTGCAAGAAGACATTACCAATGTTCCTGCCACGACTGCTAAAAATGCAATTTTTTTCATTATATATTGATTGATAAGTGTAGTTTTTCAAATGCTCATTAGAGCACATATATGAATTTACAACTTCTATGCCAAATAGAAAAATTATTGCTTTGGATAGATTGTTCCTTTCGCGGCTTCTAATGTATTTTTCAGTAAACCCACGATAGTCATTAGCCCAACTCCACCAGGTACAGGTGTAATCCAGGATGCCTTAGGAGCAACATTTTCAAAATCAACATCACCATATAGCTTAAAGCCGGATTTCGTTTCTGTAGAAACCTCTCTGTTGATACCTACATCGATAACGACAGCACCTTCTTTAACCATGTCTGCGGTAACAAAATTTTTCTTTCCGATTGCTGCGACAACTATATCTCCACGCAAAACCTCTGCGCTAAGGTCTTTTGTGCGACTATGTGTTAAGGTAACAGTACAATTACCTGGATTAGAATTCCGCGCTAACAATATACTCATTGGCGATCCCACAATATTGCTTCTTCCAACAACTACTGCATGTTTTCCTGCTGTTTCAATTTTATAATAATCCAACATCAACATAATACCATATGGTGTAGCAGGAATAAAACAAGGAAGATTACGCTGCATACGACCGAGGTTGATGGGGTGGAATCCATCTACATCTTTACGGTAATCAATTGCTTCGGTAACTTTATCCGGATCAATATGTTTTGGTAAAGGCAACTGAACAATCAATCCATCAATAGACCCATCCTGATTGATTTCTTTGATCTTGGCAATCAACTCTTCCTGAGTAATGCTTTCGTCATAGCGAATGTTCGTTGATTCAAAGCCGACCAACTGACAATTGCGCATTTTACTAGCCACATAGGTTTCGCTACCACCATCATTACCAACGAGTATAGCAACCAAATGAGGTTTACGACCAGTCTGTGCTGTAAACTCAGCAGCATCCAACGCAATTTGCTCTTTAATTTTTTCGGAAACTAGTTTACCATCTAATAGATTCATGTTTAGGAGATTTTATTGTATTTAAAAGGAGCTCTTGAGCTCCTTTATTATTGTGTTATTTTGATTAATCTAATTTCAATACCGCCATAAATGCAGATTGCGGAATCTCTACGTTCCCAACCTGACGCATGCGTTTCTTACCTTTCTTTTGTTTCTCCAAAAGCTTACGCTTCCGGGAGATGTCACCACCATAACATTTTGCTGTAACATCTTTACGTAAAGCGGAGATCGTCTCACGTGCGATGATCTTTGCGCCGATTGACGCTTGGATACGAATTTCAAATTGTTGACGTGGTAACAGTTCTTTTAGTTTTTCACAGATCTTTTTACCAAAATCATAGGCGTTACTTCTGTGAATTAACGAAGATAAAGCATCTACTGGTTCATCGTTCAGGCGGATATCCAATTTTACCAGATCTGACTTACGGTAACCGATCTGGTGGTAGTCGAATGAAGCATAACCCTTTGATATCGTTTTCAACTTATCATAAAAGTCAAATACAATTTCTCCCATTGGCATCTCAAAAACCAATTCAACACGATCCGAAGTTAGATAATGCTGATTCATAATCGTTCCACGTTTTTGGATACAAAGTGACATGATTGGTCCTACGAAATCCGATTTCGTAATAATATTAGCTTTGATATAAGGTTCTTCAATTGAATCCAATTTACTTGGATCAGGCAGATCAGATGGGTTATGTACGATCACTTCCTCTTGATCCTTGGTCATATAAGCCTTATAGGATACGTTGGGAACCGTCGTGATAACGGTCATATCAAACTCACGCTCCAGACGTTCCTGAATAATCTCCATGTGGAGCATACCCAAGAAACCACAACGGAAGCCGAAACCCAAGGCTGCTGACGACTCTGGTTCAAACACCAAAGAAGCATCGTTTAACTGCAAACGGTGCATCGATTCACGCAACTCCTCATAATCCTCGGTATCGACAGGATAAATACCCGCAAAGACCATCGGCTTCACCTCTTCAAACCCTTGGATAGCCTCAGAACAAGGTCTATCCTTATGCGTAATGGTATCCCCAACTTTCACCTCACGTGCTTCCTTAATACCAGAAATGATATAGCCTACATCACCTGTCTTAATGACTTCTTTAGGTACTTGATTTAACTTCAGTGTCCCAATTTCATCGGCAAAATATTCTTTCCCAGTAGCGACAAATTTCACGCGGTCGCCCTTTCGGATCTCACCATTTTCAACTTTAAAATAAGCCATGATACCACGGAATGAGTTGAAAACTGAGTCAAAAATCAACGCTTGCAAAGGTCCATCAGGATCGCCCACCGGATGTGGGATACGTTCCACAATAGCTGTTAAAATATCCGCAACGCCAAGACCTGTTTTTCCCGACGCAGGAATAATCGCATCTCGGTCACCACCGATCAAATCCACAATCTGATCTTTTACTTCTTCTGGCATAGCACCTGGAAGGTCCATTTTATTGAGGATCGGAATGATTTCCAGATCATGTTCCAACGCGAGGTATAAATTTGAAATCGTTTGTGCTTGAATGCCTTGAGATGCGTCCACGATTAATAAAGCGCCTTCACAAGCAGCAATTGAACGCGAAACCTCATAGGAAAAATCCACATGCCCTGGGGTATCAATCAGATTCAAAATATATTCCTGACCATCTTTGGTATAATTCATTTGGATGGCGTGACTCTTGATTGTAATACCACGTTCACGTTCCAAATCCATATTATCAAGTAATTGTGCCTGTGCCTCACGCTGACTAATGGTATTGGTATACTCTAAAAGGCGGTCTGCCAAAGTACTTTTGCCATGGTCAATATGCGCAATAATACAGAAATTACGAATGTGCTTCATATAGGATTTTTAAACTCTTTTGCTAAAAGGCAAAGATACCTTTTTTTATATATATTTATATAAACTAGCTTTATTTTAGTTAGCGCCGGGCGATGAGATCGAATAAGGCGTAATCTCCTTAAAGATCAGCACCATAATAGGGCTTCGCTATTCAGCAATAGTATATAAAAAATGTTTTTGATTTCGCGTGACATTATCTCTGTCCCAAGAAATCCGCTCTCCAAATTGCTCTGAACGAATTGGGCAGTTGCCAACCTGACAATATTGGCAACATTGTGGGAGACAAGGGTCAGCATGCACAAAAAATTCGGTCCGCACCGACATCTCTTCATTAACGACCTTATCCACTGCAGATATTTCATCATGTACCTGGGTGAGGTCAAGATAACGGGGGAGTGTAAGATGACAATCGACGTGAAGCTCATTTCCATAGCGCTGTACACGAAGATTATGGACATCAATCCATTCATCTTTCCTGTTGCTTTCCAAAATGTTAACAACATCCCCCACGAGCGCTGTATCCGATTCATCCATCAACCCACCAATCGATTGGCGAAGTAACTTATAACCATTAAACAGAATAAAAAGTCCCAGCATAACTGAGATGACAACATCGATCCATTGAAAGCCAGTCAGTTTCATCAACAATAGCCCCAATATCAATCCGATCGTGCTATACGCATCAACCTGCAAATGCTTTCCATCCGCCACCAAAGTAATTGATCCCAATGCCCGACCGCGCCTCATGATATAAAACCCCACTACAAAATTTATCACAGATGTCATACCAATCAAATAAATCCCTTGTTCAAGATGTGTTAACGCTGCAGGAAAGAAAAGATTGTAACAGGCTTTCGCTAGGATAATTGCACCCGCGATAAAAATAAGTCCACCTTCCAAAAATACCGAAAAGAACTCCACTTTACCGTGTCCATAAGGATGATTCTCATCCTTAGGCTGAGCTGAAAGATAAATACTATAAAATGCAAAACCAGAAGCGACCACATTAACAATACTTTCCGCCGCATCTGTAAAGATTGCACTGGAATCTGTTAAAAAATAGGCGAAAAATTTCACGACCATCAAACCTATCCCGGTGAAAAGCGATAATAAGACCAATCTTCTTTGTCTTGACATGATGCTGTAATCTTAATAAAAACTTATATGAGGAAACCACGAAAATGATACCCTTACAATATTTTGTGAGCGCAAAGGTAAAGATATAAAGGCAGATCATATCGATTAGTTTTACACAGGTGAAGTCAAGAAAAAAACAAATAACTGCGCTAAATCGCTTCAACAGCCCTTTTATTAAAAATGCTCAATAAAAGAGTTGCTTTTGTTTGTAAATTCTCAAAATTAAAGGAGATTATTTGCAACGTATATAATATCTTTGCCTTATCATGAGCACATCATCATACTTATCAGACAGGATAAATAATTTGTCCGAATCGGCTACACTTAAAATGACCAAGTTGGGCCGCGAATTAGCAGCAAAAGGCGTTAATGTAATTAGCCTTAGCGTAGGTGAACCTGATTTCAATACACCTGAGCATGTAAAAGATGCAGCGAAAAAAGCCCTAGATGAAAACTGGACGCGTTATTCGCCTGTACCAGGATACCCTGAACTTCGCCAGGCAATTGTAAACAAGTTGAAGACAGAAAACAATTTAGATTATGATATTTCTCAAATTGTTGTTTCCACGGGTGCAAAACAATCCCTGTCTAATGTGATTCTGACCTTAATCAATCCAGGTGATGAGGTGATTATACCAACACCATATTGGGTATCGTATTCAGAAATGGTCGTTTTAGCAGAAGGTAAATCGGTATTTATCAATACTGAAATCGACAATAACTTTAAGATTACACCGGATCAATTGGAGGCGGCAATTACACCAAGAACTAAATTGTTCATGTTCTCTTCGCCAAACAACCCTACAGGAACTGTTTATAGCAAGGATGAATTAGCTGCATTGGCCCAAGTTTTCGAAAAACATCCTCAGGTATTTATTCTATCTGATGAAATCTATGAACATATCAACTTTGTCGATAAACACGAATCCATCGCCCAGTTTGAAAGCATCAAAGATAGAGTGATCATCATCAATGGTTTTTCAAAAGCATTTGCAATGACTGGATGGCGCTTAGGCTATATCGCTGCCAACAAAACCATTGCTGCCGCAAATGATAAATTACAGGGACAGACAACCTCAGGTACCTGTTCAATTTCTCAACGTGCCGGTATTGTCGCGTATGAACAAGGATTAGAGTCTGTCAATAAAATGAAAGAAGCTTTCGCTCGTCGTCGCCAATTGGTATACGATCTATTGACTGAAATCCCAGGTGTAAGAACAAATCTACCAGAAGGTGCATTCTATTTCTTCCCTGAAATCTCTTCGTTCTTCGGTAAAAAAGACCAAGATGGCAATGTCATCAAGAACTCATCTGATTTGGCCTTGTACTTATTGAATGTTGGCCACGTAGCGACAGTAGGTGGAGATTCTTTCGGTAACGACAACTACATCCGTTTGTCCTATGCAGCTTCAGATGAAAGTTTGATCGAAGCTTTAAAAAGAATCAAAGAAGCATTAGGAAAACTAGCCTAATCTCTTATACCAATAAAAAAAGAGCTCCTCTGAGCTCTTTTTTTTATCCCATCCCAATCTATTCTCCGCTGATTAAATTCCCTGATTTTTCACGACACAGCCTCAACTCTCCCAAGTTCAAATATCATCTCAGCTCCATAATTTAAAGCAGATACTATCGCTTGAAATAAATATTTATTACATTTACTCCTATGAGTATTTTAACAGATAAATTTAAAACGCAGCACGACACTGCTCCGTTTTCACAGATAAAAAACGAAGATTACATTCCCGCATTTGATGAAGCTATAAAAAAAACAAAAGATGAAGTCGATGCTATCGTCAACAATCCCGAGCTGCCGACCTTCGATAATACAATCGCAGCCATGTCTTATTCAGGCCAGACATTAGACCGTTTGTCCAGTATTTTTTTCAATCTCCATTCAGCTGAAACCAATGCTGATATGGAAAAAATAGCACAGGATGTGGCGCCTAAATTATCTGCATTGGGTAATGATATCACCTTAAATTTCGATCTTTTCAAAAGGGTTAAGGCTGTATACGATCAAAAAGATCAACTGACATTGACGGTGGAACAAACGACCCTATTGGAAAAATCTTATAAGGATTTTGTACGCAATGGTGCGCTTTTGAATGATGAACAAAAGGAAAAGCTCCGCGAAATAGATGCCGAGCTATCGCTTTTAAAATTGAAATTCGGAGAGAATGTCCTCGCCGAAACCAATGCCTACCAGCTGTTGGTAACCGACGAAAAAGATCTCGCCGGACTTCCAGAAGGTGCCATAGAAGCTGCACATGCTTTGGCTAAAGCCAACGAAAAGGAAGGCTGGCTTTTTACCCTGGACTTTCCAAGTTATCTTCCATTTGTTACTTATGCCGACAATCGGGAACTTCGCAAAGAAATTACCCTCGCGGCAGGCCGCAAAGCATTTCAGGATAACGAGTATAACAACGTAGATAATGTTCTGAAAATTGTAAAACTCCGCTTCGAAAGGGCCAAATTATTAGGCTACGCAACCCACGCAGACTTTGTCCTTGCCGAGCGTATGGCACAGAACCCAAGCAAAGTCACTGAATTCTTAAATGACTTACTCGGAAAAGCAAAACCAGCGGCAGTGCAAGAATTTGAAGAATTATCCCAATTTGCAAAAAACTTGGATGGCATAGACCAATTGGAAAAATGGGATGGTGCTTATTATGCCGAAAAGTTGAAACAAGAACGCTTTAATTTGGACGATGAAAAGCTCAAACCCTATTTCAAACTCGAAAATGTCTTGCAAGGTGCATTTGAAGTGGCTCATCGTTTGTTTGGCATCAACTTTAAAGAGGTCGATAATATTGACACCTACCACGAAGAGGTGCAAACATTTGAGGTCAGTAAAGACAATGGGGAATTAGTTGCTATTTTCTATGCCGATTTCTTCCCGCGTAAAGGCAAGCGAAATGGTGCCTGGATGACATCGTTTAAACCACAATACGTCCAAAATGGTAGGCAAGAGCGTCCACATGTATCTATTGTCTGCAATTTTACGCGTCCTACAGCTTCAAAACCGTCATTGTTAACTTTTCAGGAAGTAACGACTTTATTCCACGAATTTGGCCATGCCCTGCATGGTATGCTGGCAGATAGCACCTATCCCACTTTATCTGGAACTTCCGTTTATTGGGACTTTGTAGAATTACCTAGTCAAGTGATGGAAAATTGGTGCTATGAAAAAGAAGCCCTTGAATTATTTGCCAAACACTACGAAACTGGCGAAGTAATCCCGATGGAACTTGTCGAAAAAATCCGAGAAAGCGCTTCATTTCTTGAGGGCATGGCGACAATGCGCCAATTGAGCTTCGGTTTATTGGATATGGGTTGGCACGGACAAGACCCGACGGCAATCTCAGACCTTAAAGCATTTGAAGATGAACAGTTTGCCTCAACAAAACTCTATCCAGATGTTAAGGAGAATGCCATGAGTACATCCTTCTCCCATATTTTCAATGGTGGTTATTCTTCGGGCTATTATAGCTATAAATGGGCAGAAGTACTGGATGCAGATGCTTTTGATTACTTTAAACAGAATGGTATCTTCAATAAGGAAATCGCAACCAAATTCAAGGATAATATACTTTCAAAAGGTGGTACAGAACATCCAATGGTTCTTTACAAACGCTTCCGCGGACAAGAACCTTCGGTAGAACCTTTATTGGAAAGAGCTGGATTGATCAGATAAGTGAATCGATCATCATAAAAAAGCTGGATTCGAAATCCAGCTTTTTTACTGTAAACGTAGTTATACCAAGAATTTCCTTAATCGACCAAAATACCAATTAAAATATGAGTATCTGAATAAATTGACGTATAATCTAGCTTTTTTAGCTTAACCGATGCATCGGTGTAGATGAGTTCCTTACACTTTATGGATACCATATTTTGGCTCTCAACAATATTAAAATATCACTTGTTTCCATTTAGAATAAACGCACTAAAATAAGAATCCCTCACACTTTGCTGATCACGCAAAAAATAGTATCTTTGTATTACATAATTGGGGTTGACCGGAATTGACAGGATGGAGACGGTTATGTAAGCATGTAGTGCGTTGTTAGTAGAGCACTTTAATCTGAACTTTCAGAATTATAACTGGCGAAGAAAATTACGCCTTAGCTGCTTAAGTTAGACTTAACATAGCTATTTGTCCCGTTAGATCCTGTTCTTTGGTTTAACATTCGGGGCATCGAACAATAGAACTGGCAGGTGTGATGTTGCTAAGCACTTGTGAGAAACAGTAACTACGGCGTACGGTATAGGTAAGCGACTCACCTTCCCTCGCCCGACAATTAAAGAGAAGCTAAACATGTAGAAAGCGTATACAGTACCATGACTGGACGAGAGTTCGAATCTCTCCAGCTCCACAAATAAAAAAACCTAACTGACATTAGGTTTTTTTATTTATTACATAATCAGTTTATAAAACTTATCCTGGAAAATTCCATCTCCCATATCTCCCGAATATTCCCATTTATTCCACAGAATAAACTTTTCGAAAACAGAATTGCACTACCAAAAAGAACCTCGCTGGAAAATCTCCCTATCATCCAAGCCCTACGCTGTTCTTCTCCAGCCCCTTTCCGAAAGATTCTAGCTATATGCAAATTGCTCCTAAATAAATATTATGCTATTGGATTTAAAAAGCAATTTATATAAGTTTGGCAACAACATGTATATTAGATAGCTTATCTTCATGAATAAAACGATATTACAATCTGGAGCATAATTATTTTGAAGTTCAGAATGATGGTAGGCCCGATTACAAAAAAAAGCATTGGAACGACGTCATGACAGACTTTCTAACTTGGACATTAGAGCAAAAAACAACAGTGAATAGCAATTAAACAGTAAAATCCATGCATCAATTAAAATTTCGCAACGCCGAACAACAGGATTTACCATACATCGTAGAAATATACAATTCAACAATTGCCTCTCGTATGGTCACAGCAGATACAGAACCTGTATCTGTTGCGAGTAGACAAAAATGGTTTGACGAACACAACGCTTCAAAAAGACCATTATGGATGGTGGAAGATCAAAATAATCAACTCCTTGGATGGGTCAGTTTCCAATCGTTCTATGGTCGTCCGGCTTATGATGCCACAGTAGAAATCAGTATCTATTTGGACGAACAGCAACGAGGCCGGGGTCTAGGTAAACAGATTCTCCAGCACTGCATGGATAAAGCCCCAGGTTTAGGCGTACATACCCTGTTGGGATTTATCTTCGCGCACAATCTTGCCAGCATCGCGTTGTTTGAAAAAATGGGATTCGAGGAATGGGCTAATTTACCCAATATTGCAACGCTCGATCAGGAAGAGCGAAGCCTAAAGATACTAGGGATAAGAATTAAATAAACTAAGGTTATACTATTAACAGCCATTATTTAAAATAAATGGCTAAATTATAGCTTAAACAATAAAGATTTCATATGAAACGCTTAATCCAAATCTCTCTGCTGGCGATCGCTCAACTATTCTTCCTTTCCAGCTCTCTGTTGGCCCAAAACCCTGAACGGACAAAAACTGTCACAATCGCAAGCGACTCGGCGTATACCAAAATCATACAAGCGTTTCAAGATGGCGGGCATTTTATTTCACAACTGGATCGATCCTCTGGATTCGTTCAGACCAGTGCGTACTTTGAAAACAAGAAGCTGCTTAGCAATAAAGAAGGTGAAAAAATAATTACAAATTTTTTGATAACCCCGTTGAAAGGGGGCGGTTCAAAGATTGTCCTCAATATATTTCTAATAGAACGTCGTAGGGGAGGTAGTTTTGAATCACCAAATTATTATGATCTGGATAAGGGAATTATTCGAGATAATAGAGTTTACCAGCAGATTTGGGACAAAATATTGCCAATTCTATAACATACTAAACTAAAATAAGGCCCTTTGAACTTAGTTCTGCAGGGACAATGGTGTTAAAAAGATTAAATCGAAATCGTCAGTAATGGAATATTCAACCCCGACGCCATCATACGAGTCTTACTTCGATGGGTCAATGAACTCCAAAAACCATACTTATAAGGAATCATAACCAGCAGGTCTGTATTGCTTTCTTTAACTTCGTCACGAATGGCTTTTACCACCTCATTGGAAGTTACATTTTTATAATAATAACTTACAATTCCCATCACATCGTTGATGGTTTCCCGTGTCTCTTTTCCTTTTTCCTCATTCAGCTGCTCAACGGTCTTACGAATATTGAGTACCTCCAGTACTGCCCCAAAATCACTCGCAAAATCCTTCACTTTTTCTAAAATTTCCTTTTGCACACCACGAACGACATCACATGCAAAAAGAATATGCTGAAGCCCTGTAAATTTTGCGCCGAGCGGAATAGAAAGGATCGGTATTTTTAATTTGCTGATAGCTGCAGTCGTCGTATTACCAAGCATATCCTGATCAAAAGAACGTTTAGCCATACCCATCACTAACAAATCGGCCCCCGTCTCTTCGATACATTTGGTCATCTGATCGTAAAATAGACCTGCAGCAAGATATGGAATAGCCAAAACACCGCTCTCAGCGGTAATAGCATCTGCCTTATGTTGTAGAATCTTACTTTGATGTTCAAATATTTTAAACATAGAATCGGGAGAAAGCCGAGCGTTCATCGCATGAATGGAAGGATTTTGAAGGGAAAATAAAATGAGTTCATACTCTTTTCCAGCAAAGACTTCCATAATAAATTTTAAGGCATGCTCTGCCTCCTCAGCGTAATCTGTAGCAACAATAATCCGTTTCATATAATCCAATTTAATTGAATAAAAAATCCCTTTTTATTATTCTCAAGTTACCGAAAAATAATAAATCTATCAAACGGATTATTGTCGAAACAGCGTCAATTTTCTCCCGACATTTCCTATTTTAAATAGCTTGCCTTAACAAAAGGAGCTTTTTTCAAATAATCGATACTTTGCTGTAGACCAGTGTAAATATCATTACGAGTTTCTTCTAACTCAACAAAGATATATTGTAATCCTGCCGCTTTTGAATTGTTAAAAATAGCATCAAACCCCACCATACCGCTTTGACCAATTTCACGATGATCTTTAATATGTAATGCTTTAAATCTACCCGCATATTTATTGAAATAATCCACAGGACTAACCTCCCCCATTACTGCCCAATATACGTCCATTTCGAAAAATACATGCTCGGGATTTGTATGCTCTATCATATAATCGTACATCACTTTATCTTCCACTTTTTTAAATTCGTGTGAGTGGTTGTGATATCCATATACAATTCCCTGCTGGCGGCATTTAGCACCCACCGCATCCAGATAGCGACATTGTGTTTCCAGATCTTTAAGTGTTTTAGGGACCTCCATCCAAGGCGTAACAATGTATTTCATCCCCGCGGCTTTGTGCGTAGCGATACACTCATCCCACCATTTTAAAGATTCGCTAAAGTCTCCAGACGATAGCTCTTTTTCTGACAAAGTCTTCGTAGCGTGTGATGAAATCACCTTCATTCCCGCCTTTTCCACTTTTGCTTTAAACTCCTGTGGACTCAAATTATATAATTTGCCATTTTTATATCCCGCAGCTTCCACTCCAGTATAGCCTAATGCAGCGATTTTTTGCAGAATCTGGTCGAAATTTGGGTTCTTCCCAATTTCTTCACGTACAGAGTATAACTGTAGACCGATTTCCTTTTTTGCAGCTTTTTGTTGCGCAAATGTTGGAGTAATAGCCAACATCATACATCCAGCTACCAATGTTCCAATAAGATTTCTTCTTTTCATTTAGTGCTCAATTATTTTTTATAGACTTCATTTAACGCACAATCATCTGTAAAAGCAGTGCTCAGAGATTATTTAGGGTGTTGCGTTCAATGTACCTGCAATGTATGTAAATACTGCAAAAAAACACAATGTTTTATCGCCTTTATTTGTTTCAAATGCAAAATAGCCTCTCATAAAGAAGTTATTATCCAATTAAAATTATAAGCCAACCCCAACAATTTATCGCTCAGCACTGTTCTAGTTATGTAAATTAACATTTTTAATTATGGAAAATAAGTATAATACGCCCGAAAATAGCGACCACAAACAGGAGGAGAAACTACCAGAAGTGGCCGTAGAAGAAAAGGATGATTTACCAGCCGGCAAAAACATCAAGCGCACACTTATTATCGCGGTATGCCTATTGATCGTATTTTATATCATATATTATTTTATGAGTGGAAAATAATAAACAACTTCCACTACTATACAACTTCCACAGCTTCGACAGAATTTGACGGATTCCTTGAAACCGAAGCTGGGAAATTGTTTTTTTCATACACGGTAGATACCCAGTTGGCTGGACCAACAATTGGCCATCGTGATTAAATGCTAGACAACTATCTTAAAGCACCACAACGCACCCGCAGGAGACGACGAGGATAAACCGATAGTTTCTTTTATATGATTAGTTTTTCTATCCCCTAGCGATAAGGTAACAATGTACCATACTCGTTAATATGGGGAAGGTGATGTAAGGTCCGTTTATTAATTTAAAGAATTTCTGCTATTACACATTCTTCGATTACGCTAAAATAAATCTCTTTCCCACTTATAAAAGGCTATTGTAACAAACATAACATTAAAATAAACCAAATACAAATTTTTAATCAAAAAAATAAACGATATTTTGCGCAAATTGTCATTCAATTCGTTATATGACGGACGAAGACAAAGTATTACTTGAAACAATTGGGTTACGCTTTAGAGCAAAACGAAATGATTTATATTACTCATTGCGCGATCTATCCCATATAACGGGCATTTCAACAGGAACACTTAATGGTATTGAAAAGGGTAAAGACCTAACGTTCACAAATTTTTTAACCCTATGCCGCAGTCTCGAAATTCAACCAGCACTCTTTTTTCAGCACGACATTGTATTCAAATCGCCATATTCGCTACCTCCAGAGGCGCGAGAGCGAATCACTCTGAGCAAAAAATTAGATAATCTCGTGTATCATTCCGATTTTTTTGACACAGAAAGACGTGTTTCTGATGTATTGATTCAATTGGGTGTTGATAAGAATGAGAGCAACAAGTTTTCTGTTTACTTATCGAACTATTGCGAAGAGGGAGCACTTGTTTACCGACAACATGGAAATTTTAAAACCTACCGTAAAAAGAATTAGAGGAAAGCACTAAATTTCTTTGTTGGAAAGTTCACGAAAACGGTTTGCCCTCCTAAATGTCCCCAAATCATTAAAACGAACTCCATACCGACGTAAGATATCCTGAGCTGCATTACGTCCAATATGCCGTACGTAAAAGGTTTCGTTAACAACAAAATGATGAATGCTGTGGGTCCAGCCGAAAAAGAAACAGAACAATTGCATCGGAAACGTCCACCACACTGTCAGTACCTGTGTCTGCTCCATGACATTGCCCGCCTCAACATCACCAAAGTAATGCATATTTGATGTAATAAAATGTAAACAAAATTGACGTAATAAGTTTGGTAAAAGAATAACATAAATTAACCCATGAAAACTTATTAACATGTTATCAACATACTGTGGAAAACTCAAATCTAACCTGAACAATGTATTCAACCAGACCATTAGCAAATCTGCGAAATAGAAATATAAAACCACATGTGCAAAAATCGTTACGGGAACAATGCTCAAAAACATAATTCTTTTTAGTTTTGAAGAAGTCTCCAATTTTAGATTTCCATTTTTTACTTCCTCATCCATATCGCTAAACATCCGATAAAGGCGAAAGAGTCCTCCCAATACAACATCAGGTGTTGTCAACAGACGTTTAATTGACCAACGTTCACCATTTGTCACACTACGCTCTTCAACATCGTGCAACGTACCTGAAAATTTATGGTGATGATGGTGCAAAGTTCTGCGAATCCAAGGATTGACAGTCAGTGGCCTCAAAATCCAAACACTAAAAAGCATAAAATGATGAATACCTCTTTGTTTTTTAAAATATAGCCAGTGGATTAGATCATGCTCTATCTCGTGCAATACGCCCATAAAAAATGCATTGCTAACAATCATTAACCAAGTCGGTACAACTGCGCGGTACCACCCCATCGATACAAGCAGAATCGCTAGGATTGCGATAGCAAATATCAGCAGCCCAATGCTGTTCTGGCGTTTTAATATGGGGTATATTCCTTTAAGCTCCTGATAAGACTGATTTATTTCTCTCCTAATCTGGCTCGACTTTTCCTGATGTGTCAATTCGATGTGATTTTTTTGGTAAAAATAGGGATTTTTTCGTGTACTTCTCCTATACTAAGCCTTATGAATGCTTCCACAAAAGACTTCCGCAAAAAATATTTCCACACGCTGTAACATAATGAGCTGATCGGCTACTAATAAATTAAAATCAACATATAAGCATACACAGTCATGGAAAAGAAATCAATTTATAACTGGAAAAATAATTTATTCGGAACAAAGTCTACCCTCTATTGTAATGATGCTGTGATCGGTAGCCTGGAATCTATTGATTGGAATCTAGATGCGCATGTTTCTATCCATAAAGACAAGTATCGCTTCATAAATAAAGGGCTTTTTAATCCATACACAGAGATTCGAAATCAAAACAATGAGCTGATCGGTGATATTGAATACAATTCCTGGAAGAGTAAAGCTACCATTAGCCTGATCAATAAAAAATACACATGGAGCCCTAAAAATAGGTGGATGACCGCATGGCAAATTGAAGATGAGCTAGGAAAAGTTGTAGAAATCAAGCCCTCTTCGCTATGTAATGGTGGCAAAATAGAAAGCTGCGAAAACAGCGAATTGATCTTATCTATAAGTTTATATCTGCAAAAGCGTACTACAGTGATGTTTTCTATGGTCGCCCTAATTCCACTATTGACCTTAATACTTATTTAACGTAGCAGCCAACTTCTAATACATATCAATTCAAGCAGATCTTTCATCGGGTCTGCTTTTATTGTGAAATCTAAGCATTATAAACTATATCACTTAATTACAATAAGATAACACCATTTTAATACTGAATTTATGTAAACACCTTACGTTCGTATTAACGATGTAATTTACAATCAATGGTTTCAACAGCCACATCAATTTCGGCCATGAAGCCAATCGTCTTTATATCTAGTAGGCATTTGGTTACCCCCTCAGCAATCCTCAACACATATCCATGTACAAGCCCTACTACTTTCTCTATTCAGTTCGGCAAGCGCATAACTTGCCGAACATTCTAGTATTCATCAGACCAGAACACTTCTAAAGTACTTAACTACTGAAAGGATCTGTCTTTTTCTCCGTTTTTACAATTTTAATCAAATGCTCCAGCGCATTTTTCAGACGCTTGGCATCATCTTCTGTTTGGATAGCCCACAAAATTTCATCCGTGCTTGGCGACGACTTGAATCGAATTTGATGACCTGATTTTACCCTGGCAATGACAAGTACATCTGATTTCGCAATATCACTTCGAAAATGCTGGCCACTGGAAAGAAAGACTGTCAGCACTTTCCCATCTACCGTCACCGTATCAATTTTTGTATCCTTATAATGATAAGCAACTTTATACAGCTTGTTAATATAGGCCATCGTTTGCTGTTTATTCAAACCCGCATTTTGGGCTATTGTAGGTATTACAATACCAATCGCCAAAAGAAAGCACAAGAAGAAATTTTTCATTTATCTATTATTTTTTATTCTCGTATTTGCCTCACCATCGACAGCCGGGCCGATTCCTTGACAAATTACCTCTATTCACCAAAACAATCCACCCCATTCATCACCCGAGCAGAATAGCATGTAGCACCAATCGCAGGAGCAAAATACGTTCCTTTTATTTATGGCTTAAAAATATAGATTTTATTCACTTTTTTGCCTATAATCCTCAAAACTAAACAATTTTCAGCAGCAGACTTTCGGTTGTCGCTGCTGAAAATACTTTTGGATAAGCTTATCCTAATTATTCCTTCGATCTCGACAAGTCCCGCGCATTTTCAGCCATACGGATAAATTCAGCACGATAACCTTCCTCATCTTTTCCTTTGGAAGCTTTTGCACGCACGATCAGCTGGTCAAAATCGGCCTTTTGCTTAAAATCAGAATCACGAAGTAGTAAACCAAGTTCCGCTACCGCAGTTGCAAAACGTAAATCTTCACTCACATTGTTCAACTCCGTTACCGCAGTTCCTACCACCTTTTGCTGCAACTTACTTTTCTCCCCTTCAGGCTCCTTATACCGAAATTTAACTGTTGCCAGTTCAGCATTTCTCCTTCCAGTTGCCGGACTTGCATGCTGCTGATATTTTAATGGATCTACCGTTCCGACCATTCCCGACTCAACACCGACAGGTACAATTTCATACAAGGCTGTCACCATGTGGCCTACGCCCATATCACCGCCCATCTTTTGATCATTATTGAAATCCTCGGCCTCCAGCATACGATTTTCGTACCCTACCAAGCGATAGGCTTGCACGTACCTTGGATTGAATTCGACCTGAATCTTTACATCTTTAGCAACAGTAAACAACGTTCCGCCAAATTCGGTCACCATCGCCTTTCGTGCTTCCGAAATATTATCGATATAAGCGTAATTTCCATGACCTTTGTCCGCAAGGATTTCCATCTTACTATCCTTAAGATTCCCCATGCCATAACCAAATACCGTAAGGAAAATGCCTGATTTACTTTCTTTCGCAATCAATTCTTCCATCGATTCGTCACTGTGGTCTCCAACATTAAAATCACCGTCACTGGCCAAAATAATCCGGTTGTTTCCACCTTTGATAAATTGCTGCTTGGCAATTTCGTAAGCCTTCTTAATTCCCGCTGCACCAGCAGTACTTCCGCCTGCTTCGAGCTCTTCAATAGCCGATTTTATTTTCATCTTTTCGTCTCCAGGCGTACTTTCCAATTTTACCCCTGCCGATCCGGCATAAGTCACAATAGCCACATGGTCTATATCACGAAGCTGATCAACCAACATCTTCAACGAAGCTTTTACTAAGGGCAGACGCCCCGGCCCCATCATCGATCCAGAAACATCAATCAAAAACACCAGATTGGAAGCTTTAAGCTTTGCCGTAGGCATATCTTTTGCTTTTAACGTTACACGCATAAGTTGATGCGCAGTATTCCAGGGTGCCTTCGTCAATTCAGTGACAATATTTACGGGCTCACCATTATTAGGACCAGATACCTCATACTGAAAATAATTGATCATCTCTTCAACGCGTACCGCATCTTTTTCAGGCAAACTTCCCGAATTGATAAAACGACGTACATTACTATAAGAGGCGGCATCAACATCCGCTGCAAACGTTGATAAAGGTTCTTTAAGCGGATTGATAAACTTATTTTCCTTTACCTTCCGATAAGATTCCTGGTTTTGATTAGGCATGTATGCCGTCCCTCTGATATACAAACTTGACACTTGTCCCGACAAAGCTGAATTAACATGCATCATCGGTGCCGTCTGGCGCTTCACTTTGCGCTCATATCCGGTCACCACAACTTCATCCAGTGTATTGTTTTGCTGCACCAAGGCCACATCAACCTTTGACCGATGGTTGACCGCGATCCGTTGCTCGAGATATCCGATATAACTAAAAATCAAGGTATTTTTACCATCCTGGACCTGGATGCGATAATTTCCTTTATCATCCGTCAGACGCTGCTCTTTGGTTACGGCATTGCTTACCTGCACCCCGGCAAGAGCAATTCCTGTATATGCATCGACCACCTTACCGCTGACTTCATATCCCTGCTTGGCGTACCCACCGAAGGATAGCAACAAGCCTATCACAAAAAGTATTGTTCTCATAGCATTCATTTTTTTGCCAAGGGATGCACGAAATATTAAATTTCCATAAACCAGAAAAAAAAAATACTTTTAGACTATATAATGTCCGCATTCAAGTCGTCAAAAATAGATACACCACAAGACCATGAGCTCTTGTTGCGCTATCAGGAGTCTATGGATCTCCAGGTATTGGGCGATCTATACCAGCGACATACCGAAATGGTATATTATGTTTGCTTAAGGTATCTCCAAGATTCCGAATTGAGTAAAGATGCGGTCATGAATATCTTTGAGGAATTAATATATAAAGTCAACAAGCAGGAAATCAAAGATTTTCAAAGATGGCTCTATGTATTAAGCAAAAACCATTGTCTGATGTATTTGAGGTCTCAAAAAAACAAATCTCAAGTTTCTTTGGATGAATTTGTGAAATTTCCGGGAGACCTGCATCAGTATGAACAATATGATGAAAAAGAAGAGCAGTTAACGGCCATGGAAGGCTGTCTGGACAAATTGCCAGAAAAACAGCAACAGTCGGTCAGACTTTTCTTTTTAGAGGAAAAATGTTACAAAGAGATCAGTGAATCTACCGGTTATAGCTTGAATGAAGTAAAGAGTTATATCCAAAATGGGAAACGGAATTTAAAAAATTGCATGGAGGCTTGGAATGAGCAACAGTAATTACGACATAGCATACTTAAAGAAATACGTCAACGGTGAACTATCTCCTACGGAGATGTACGCGCTTGAGCGTGAGGCACAGCGTGACCCCATGTTGGCGGATATGCTGATGGGTATAGAGATGGATCAAAATAAAACCGTAATTGCAGCAATCAATCAGCAGATTAGCCAACGTGCAAAAAGGGATAAGGTTGCTAAAATTAAAATATTGGACTGGAAAAGACTAGCCATCGCCGCTTCTACAGTAATCGTTTTGGGGGTATGTCTTGTACTTTTCTGGCAGCAGGAAAAAAATAGATCTGAGACAAAACGTACTGCTGACGTAAACGTTACTCAGGATAAGCCAAAAACAACGGTTATGGGAGAGGATTCTACCACGGCCACAGATGATATCAAGTCAAATATCGAACCGCAAGATCGTTCGCCACAATTGGCAGATAACAACAGCCCCCGTTTTCGTGAACAACATCCACAAGAGGAGGTCACGATTTTATCGCGCGAACCCTCCCTACGTGTAAAATCACTGGAAGAAATGGAAGGACGTCTTAATAGTGATCGCCCTGTATTTGGATTAAGACCTCAAGACAGTGCGACCGTGATTAGCTATACACCCATAGCAAAGAAAAAAGAGGCCTCTCAAACGATGATGATGCGAGGAAACTCAAGTTTAAACAGTACACTTGCTGGCAAAGCTGCGGGGATTTCGTCAGTACAACAAGGCGGTATACCCCTTCAACTCACCGTTCGCGACAAAGAAACGGGCTTACCTCTTTCAGGGGTCACCATCATTCAACCCAATAGTAAATTGGCAACCAACACTGATGCGCAGGGACAGGCGACCATCCAACCAAGCTCGGTGGATTCACTCGTCGACATCGTGGCCCTAGGTTACAATACCGTCGCCGTGAATATGCGCCGCAGTAAAAATACCACAATCAGATTGCAGCCCTCCAGCAATTCGCTGGATGAAGTTGTCGTCACCACGATGTCTTCACGCAAATCAAAAAGTGCTGAACCCGTATGGGGCTGGAGATCATTCAACAATTATATCAAGAAAAAAACAGCCAAAAGCCGTTATGAAGGCACCGTACGCATAAGCTTCTATATTGATAAGGGTGGATTTCCAACGAATATCAGTATTCTCCAAAGTGCAAACGAGTACCTTGATGCCAAAGCCAAGGAAATTATACTCTCAGGTCCCAAATGGAATGGAGAAGATTACCGATATGTTACATTAACCTTCGAATTCACGATGTAAATACGTAGAACTTATTTCCTAAACACAAAAACAGTCTAAACTGATCAATGCATTAATTTTTACACCAAATTAATCAACAAAGTGATTTTGATTTAAAATTATTTCCTACTTTAGCGCTATAATTATTAACCATACAGTCATTTTTTATGAAAAGTTTTTTAACTGGCCTGCTCGTGCTTAGCTGTTTATACGTACAAGCACAAGATTTTTCATTCGGTAAAATAAAAAAGGAGGATTTTGCCATTACTATGGACAAAATAGACACGGCCGCAAATGCCTTTGTCTTACGTGAATATGGCTCTGCAGAAGTCAACTACAACAAGAATAAGGGTCTAGTTGTTGAGTTTTTCAAACATGTACGCATTAAAATCTTAAACAAGGAAGCCTATAATTATGCAAACTTCAGCATTCCATTATACAAAAGTGGAAATGAACGGGAAGTTCTTATGGACATCAAGGGATCATCCTATCATCTTGTTGGTGACAAAATTGTAGAAACAGAGATGACCAAAGCAAATATATTTTACGAAAACTCCTCAGAAAACTATGCAATAACGAAAGCAGCTATTCCACAGGTTCAAGAAGGTACAATTATTGAATACCGCTATCGTACGGAGTCTCCATTCATCTTTAACCTAAATTCTTGGGAATTTCAGGAAGACCTTCCGAAACTTTATAGTCAATACGTTACTCGCATTCCAGAAATCTGTCATTACAAAGCCAATCTAAAAGGCGGGCTGGCCGTCAGTAACAGAAAAGTAGAAAATTACAATACAGGTCTATATTCTGAAGTTGGGGAAATCTTAGGAAGTAAAACCATCTATACCATGGAAAATATTCCAGCTTTCCATGCCGAAGATTATATGACTTCTTCCAAAAACTTTAGATCAATTATTTTCTTCGAACTCGGCCGATACAGTGTTCCAATGGGAACAACAAAAGACTTCTCGCTCACTTGGGAAAATGTCAGAGATAAACTGGTACAAAGTGAAAGCTTTGGTGGGCAGGTAAAGCGAAAAGGTGCATTGAAAGATTTTATCGACCCTATATTACAAAATGCACAAGATGACCTAGAAAAAGCGGCACGATTGTATTCCTATTTTCAAAAACAAATAAAATGGAACAATCAACATTCAATTTATGCAAAAAACATTAAAGAAGCCATTGAAAAGAGAACAGGCAATAGTGCGGATATCAACCTCGGACTTGTCAATGCTTTACGATACGCGAAACTAGAGGCCAATCCTGTGATCTTATCTACGCGCGACAATGGATATGCCGGACTTTATGCCCCCGCAATATCGGAGTTCAACCATGTGATTGCACAAGTAAAAATAGGTGAAAATTACTACCTGCTGGATGCCACCTCTCCCTATGAAATGTTCGGAAATATTCCGATGAAATGTGTCAACTACCAGGGAAGATCGATTCCCCTTGAAGGTGAATCCGACTGGGTAAAACTCGATGCAAACCTTCCTTCCACCTACAGCAACTTTTTCTACGGCGAACTATCTGAAAATGGTGAACTAAAAGGAAAATGGATAACATCACGGAATGGTTATGGTGCGTCCAAAATGCGAGAGCGTCTTCAAGGAAGCAATTCTGAAGAAGAATTCTATGAAAAAATAGACGAAGAAAACAATCGCATCAAAATCAACAGTTTTAAAGTATCTAATCGGGAGTCACTTGATAAACCATTAACTGAGGAGTTTGAAATTGAGATTAAAAATTTTGCAACCTTGCAAAATGATCAACTTCTATTCAATCCTTATATTGATACCAAAATGTCTAAAAATCCTTTCAATCTAACAGAGAGAAATTACCCAATTGACTTTGGTTCTTTAATCCAAGAAGAAAGTTATATGGAAATAAAACTGCCAAAAGGGTATTCCTACTCCATAGCAGATAAGTTAAAAAACATCAGTATGGCTCTTCCAGAACGCGCCGCAAGATATATCTTCAAAATCAACAATGCGGCCCCCGATGTTTTAGTGATCGAATCTGCTACCCAATTAAACAAACCTTTGTTTATGCCTGAAGAATACTTTGATTTAAAAGAGTTTTTCAGCAGAATTATCCAGGCAGAAAAATTGGATGTCGTGCTCAAAAAAATATAATAAACCTTAACAAAAACTTCATTTTATATTGATGATAAGCTTAAATAAGGGTGATAAATTTGAATATCAAAATAAAATAAAATGATTAAAGATTCAGATTTATTCGAACTAGAACGTACCTTCCTTGGAGAAGGCTTCGAATTGGATGGTGATGATATTATCACCGATGAAGACTAGGTCTTCACTTTTTAAGCAAGTATTATTCCCCTTATATAATCTCAAAGCCCAGACATTCTTTGCTGGGCTTTTTCTTTACATCCTCAAAATGACTGCCGAATAAGCAAACGCGAATTTCGTGCTTATCCAGACTGGAGTATACCAGCTAAAAGGCCATCAAAAGTAAACATTGGCTGCACACATTTTTTGTAAATTTCATGAGTTAGTGTCCATCAAGTCACCATAGGCCGACCTTAACAAATAAATTGCATCCGACATACGCTGCTCGTCTAAATGAGCAAAACCCAATCGCAATGCAGTAACCATCCTATTTTGATATAGACAATTGCTTGGGATTAATAATCCCCTGCCTCGCGCCTTTTCTTGTAAAACAGTCAACGAAAAAACAGATTTGAACTGTACCCAAAAAGCCAGTCCAGCCTCTGGAACTGTGAAAGTAACTTCATCTTCAAAATAACGCCGCAACAACACTCCAAACAACTCTTTGCGCTCTGCAATAACTTTCTGAAATTTACGCTGATAACGAAAGATATCACCCTGATGGATAATTTCACCCAATGTTTTCTCAATCATAAAATTCGGCTTCCCGAAGATATTCAGATATTTTTTACCTTCATCTAGCAGATCCTGAGGCGCGATCAAAAAATTCATTTGGAAACCTGGAGCAAAGAAACTTCCGAAAGCACCGGTATAAATCACCCGGTTGCCTGCATTTTTCCGAAAAAGCGATTCCCCTTTTGTTTTAAAAAAGGATGACTCGAAATCTACATCATCCTCAATAATGATAAAATCGTACTGCTCGGCCAGTTGTAACAATTGAATTTTCCGTTTTTCGGAAAGGTTAACCGTCGTTGGATACTGACATCTGGAGTTGAGATAAACACATCTGATCTCGCCGGGCTTAAATTGATCGCCGATCCTATCTATAATCATACCATCCGCATCTACCGGAACGGTTTTCAGTTTGGCTCCTGCTTGACTAAGTATCATATTGGGAAGAAAATAACTTAAATTCTCCACCAGCACAACGTCGTCACGCCGAATTAATAATCGGGATAAAATGGAAAAGATTTGCTCACGGCTGGCAATTGGCAACAAGAAGTTCCGGGAAAGATGAAATCCCCTAGTCAAGTTCAAATAATAACTTAACTGATCCCTAAAAAACAGATTCCCCTCCGTAGTGGTTGGAAAGTCATCACTTTTCTTTTTGCGTTTAACCATTGATGCGTAAAAACGTACCAGTTCCTCTGCACTAATAATACTGTAATCTGGTGTGCCATCCGTAAAATAATTCTTCTCTGAAGCTTCTAACTTAGGCATATCCAATATCAGCTCCCTTCGGAAAGAATAAGGTGCAAAACTAGGTGGCTGCCTAAAGGCACCCATGGTCGATGTCGAAGCGTCGATACGTTCGGGATTTTTCACAAAAGTACCTCGATTGGGTACAATGTCCACCCAGCCCTGCTCCTGCAATTCAGCAAATGCGGCTACGATAGTTTTTCGGTGCACTTTCAATTCATCTGCAATCTTTCGGCTTCCAGGCAACAAATCTCCATCCTCTAAAAGATTCCGTTTAACTGCATTGATAAACTGATACACGATCTGTAGATAGACAGCGTCATCCTTGCGACGGTCAATCTTAATAATAGAATGAAAAGCTATAACAACCGGACTACTCATTATGTTTATTTCGGACGATCAAAGTTAAAATTTAATCTATAATCTTTGTAACCAAGATAAAAAAACATCTTTAAATAGGATGTCGCAACATGACTAAAGGAATTAGACCCGATTTTATAACAAAACTTATGGATAACATGGAATCAAAACGAAAATGGACGCAAGAAGAAGTTGTCGCGCTATACAACAAACCGTTGATGGAGCTTCTATATGAAGCTGCAACAACACATAGAAAATATCATGACCCCAATAAAGTGCAGGTATCCACATTGATTTCAATAAAAACAGGTGGATGTCCCGAAGACTGCGCTTACTGTCCCCAAGCCGCACGTTACCATACACATGTTAAGGCAGAGAGCTTGATGAGCGTTGATCAGGTCAAAGAGCAAGCCTTGGCTGCCAAGGCTCGTGGCAGTTCACGGATCTGCATGGGAGCCGCCTGGCGCAATGTGAAGGATGGTCATGAGTTTGACCGTGTACTTGATATGGTTCGTACCCTAAACAAACTTGACATGGAAGTCTGTTGTACGCTCGGAATGTTGACCGAAAACCAGGCACAACGTTTGTCTGAAGCTGGATTGTATGCCTACAACCACAATCTCGATTCTTCTTCCGATTACTATCAAGAAATTATCTCGACCAGAAGTTACGATGATCGCTTAAAAACGATCGAAAATGTCCGCAAAACAAATATCACAGTCTGTAGTGGCGGCATCATTGGAATGGGCGAAACTATTGCAGATCGTGCCAAAATGTTGATTACGCTGGCGTCACTCATTCCGCAGCCCGAATCGGTGCCGATCAATGCATTAGTGCCTGTAATGGGTACACCAATGGAGGCAATGGAAACCGCATCCATCTGGGAAATGGTACGAATGGTTGCTACGGCGCGCATTTTATTGCCCAAAACCCAAGTCCGCCTATCGGCAGGGCGCACCTATATGAGTAAGGAGGGACAAGCTTTGTGCTTTTTCGCAGGAGCCAATTCGATTTTCTCGGGCGATAAACTACTCACCACACCCAATCCCGACGGCAACGAAGACCTCGACCTATTTAAAGCATTAGGTCTGGTTACACAGCAGCCGTTTGAGAAAAAAAATCAGCCCGAAACCATCGCAAAAGAAATGGCAATTTATCACGATCTTGGAGAAAGACCCAAATGGTCAAGACCCAAACATACAGTTCTCCGCAACATCGCTAAGCAGCAGAAGAAAGAATAATTTATGCTAATAAGGGATCAGTTGTACTTTCTGTCCCTGTTTCCAAGCGCCCGGCGAGCTGAATAATTGGATTATTGTCTCCATTAAGCTTTATAGCAATATCATACCAATTACCTTGTTTTTCAATATCCAGGATCAATATAACTTCCTCGGCCGGGGCGATTTCTTTTGTTGTGGCATATTTTTTATAGTTGAGGGTTTCAACAGCTATTGTTACGCGCTGGTCACTATTGTTCTTTAGTTTCAGCTGTAATTTTCCTGTAGCTACCTGTGTCAGGGCCTTAAGCTCCGGAGCTACCGCGGCTTGTATTGCTGCTGTCCCCTTCTCCCCGGAAAATTTACGATAAAAACCATTTGGTCCATGCAGTTCGAAAGCATAACGATCTCCTTCAAACTTTGCTAGGTCCCATTGGTATTCCAAACGATCACCGGCCTTCACCGCAAAATTCCAGTTACGATAGGTTTCGCTTTGTCCTTGGTCATCACGATAGGCCAGCGGGCTATACACATTGAAAGCCGTGCCTGCAGTTCTTTTTCCAAACAGCTTGTTGTCTACAGTCATCACGAGACAAAACTGTCCATCTTCCACATAGCCAACTGCTTCATGCGCATAAGGCAAATTTAAGGATTTACGAATCCCACGCTCCTGTATACGGTCAAATTCTGGGATCCAGACCTTTCTCTTCGCAAGTTCACGATCATTGACTACCACAAAAGCTCGCGGATTATCCTTAAATTGTGCCTTATAGATCGTTTCAATGTGCTGATTGCGGTCTAGGAAAGTGATCTGTTCTTTTTGCTCTGTAAAAGGTGTAAAGGCTGCAGTCAAATTACCACAGATCGTTCGACGCCATGCACTGATGTTTTCCAAATGCATATTCTTGTTCAGCTTTTTATTGAAAAAGTATTCCAAAAACTGCAAAGTAGATGTATGATCAAATACCTGAGAACACACCTTACCTCCCCGCGACCAGGGCGAAACAATATACATGGGCACACGAAAACCTAAGCCCACAGCTCCTTCACGCGCTTGCTTTTTAGCAATCCCCTGCTTCAGCTCATTTTCTAAACGTACCATTTCCACCTCCGTATCAATACCAGCAGAGCATGCCCCGGTGTCTTTTTTAGTCAAATCAGGAACAACAAATGGCTTTACGTGATCATAATAACCATCGTTTTCATCATAAGTAATGATAAAAATTGTTTTTTTCCAGATTTCAGGTTTTTTCGTTAAAATTTCCAAAACTTCGGATACATACCAAGCTCCGTACCAGGGAGCACTCGGATGATCCGAAAAATTTTGCGGACCAGCCAGCCAGGATACGGCTGGCAATCTACCGGTATCAACATCCTTCCTGAATTGATAAAGAACGTCCCCTTTCGGAACTTCCAGCGTACCCTTTTTTCCTTTCCACTTAAAATGCAAGGTATCAAGCGACCTGTAATTATTGTCGCCCTTGTTTACCGTAAAAGCTCTTTCATTCAATGATTTAGCAAAATCACCTAACGCTTTATAATTGTCCGGATTATATGCTTTGAGTTCCTTCTCAGCTCGCTCCAATACCTCGCTTTTTTTTCGGATATCAGCACGGATTTTTTCGGCTTGTTCCTCAGAGCCAGCAGACTTTTCTTCCAAGTTCGAAATCTGCACGGGTAAATCACGCACCTGTTTTTCCAGATTTCTGATATAGCTTTCCTTAAATTTAACGTGATAAGCCTGAAAGAACTCTAGTAAATTACATCCGAAATTTGACAACCATGCCCTTTCTTTCCCAGCAAATCCTCCGCCACAACTTGTCTCATTTTGATAAAAACGCCAGGTAATTCCATCCTTCTCAAGCAATTCCGGGAAAGTTTCCCAAGTCATTTTACCGTACGCAAAATCGTCGTTCCTAATATTTGCCTTTTGCAAGCCATCTTTCATTTCTGTAATCTTCCCCGTCCAAAAAAAGGAACGGTTCGGCGTGGTGCTTGTCATGCCTGAACAGAAATTCTGATCACACACGGTAAATGCATCCGCCAAAGCATAATGAAAAGGTAGATCCTCACGAGTAAAATACCCCAATGTTAACGGCATAGTCGCATATTCCTTATTGCCCGACTGCTTGGACAACAGCCACTGATCGTAGCGTCCGTGGTTAAAGGCATCCACTTGGCTCGCCCTACTGTGCGGAAGAGAACCCATCCAAGTTACTTTACTCTCTGTTAGATTTAATCGAAAGGGTGCATAGATCTTTCCATTCTTATCCGTTTGATACCATACGGGCAAACCGTTCGGTAAGCGGATTGACCGTGGATCATTGAAACCACGAACTCCTGAAAGCGTCCCAAGCGTATGATCGAAAGACCGATTTTCCTGCATAAGGATAACGATATGCTCGGCATCCAAAAAAGTACTTCCCATCTCAGGATCTATCGCAAAGGCTCTTTGGATTGAACGAGGCATAAAACTGGCAATACCTGCTGCTCCCGAAAATAGCAAAGTTTTTCTCAGGAACTCTCTTCTGCTTTCCATAATACTTATTTATAATTTCGAATTGAATCTACTTAGATTTCCTTTCCTTTCATATTTCTTCGTGTAATTCTTATGTTACTAAATGGAGGTATCATGAAATATCTTTTTGATAGGATGGCAAAAATTTGTTTATTTTTACGAAAGACAATAGATGGACGTATGGTAGATATTTTGCTACTCGAAGACGACAAGGTACTCTCGAAGGAGATTCGATCGTTTTTATTAAACCAAGGCTTTTCCTGCGATCAAGCCTTTGATGGAATTGAATTTTTGGCCAAAACGCACCAAAAGAAATATGGTTTTTTTCTATTGGATATTAACGTTCCAAAAATCAATGGCTTGGAAATCTGTAAAAAAATAAGACGCCATGATGCTTTTACACCAATTATTATCCTTTCAGCTTATGATGATATAGACGACAAGAAAGAAGCGTTTCTTCGGGCAGCCGACGATTACCTGGTCAAACCATTCGTTTTAGATGAACTTTTAATGCGAATCTATTCCCTGTTACGCAGGCAACAACACAGTGACAGCAGTGATACAAAAACCTTAATCATAGATGATCTGGTTATTTATCCAGATGAAGCTCGCGTACTACGTGCCAATGAAGAGATTAATCTCACTCAAAAGGAATTTCAGCTGTTACTTATCTTAGCACAGGCAAAGGGCCGAACGTTATCAAAGCAGCATATTTCCGAAGAAGTGTGGCAGAATCAATTTCAGACAACACAGAATACAATAGAAGTATACATCAACTTTTTACGCAAGAAAATTGATAAGAATCATCCGAATAAACTTATCCATACACGACCTGGATTTGGCTATTTTCTATCGGCAGACAAATGAATTTGAAGAAGAAAATAGCCATTAGTTTCAGCATCGCATTTTCCGTCCTTTTTGGAGTAGCAATGTTAATTATCTATTATGCTAGTTTCGACTTTCGTAAAGATCAATTCCGCCAGCGGCTGATCGATAAATTGGATAATATATCTCATTACATCGCCAGCAACCCCTATTTCAATAGACAGTCCTATAAAAATTACTTTCACGACGATGAAGATGGTTTATTCTACGAAGATGTTATCATTCTCGACAAAAACAAACAATTGGTCTTTAGCACTGTCAAGGACCAAACCGTTACCTGGAGCGCGTCAATTGTTAATCGGCTCGATCATGAAAAGCAGATCTTCTACAACCAAGACCAATATGAGACATTTGCCAAATATTATCGCATTAATGGATCCCCCTACTATATTATCGTAAAAGCACAGGATTATTCCGGAAATGAAAAAATGGACCATCTAGCGCTTGTCCTCACGATACTATTTATCCTGAGTGCGGCTTTAGTGTGGGTATTCAGCTATAATCTGATCCAACGGCTGTTGGTCCCGCTCGATAAATTAAAAGACAATATTACGCAGATTAATGCCAGCAGACTCACTAAACCTGTTGAGTACACAGGAAATACCGACGAAATTACTGTACTAACCCGAGCATTTAACACGATGTTATTACGACTTTCTACTGCTTTCGAATCGCAGAAAGAATTTAATTCCAGCGCTTCCCACGAATTACGAACACCACTTGCACGAATGTCTTTTCAACTTGAAAACCTGTACCATCAGAACCAGTTAAGTGAAGAGGTGAGGCAGGTATTACGCAACATATCCAAAGAAACATTGCACCTCTCAGAAGTCACAGATTCGCTGATGCTTCTTTCAAAATTTGATTCGGAACGTTTAAAAATGACGTATAAAGAAGAGCGAATCGATGAAATTATATTTATGGCCTATGAAAAAGTAGCCAAAGTATTCCCCGACCTTCAACTGGATTTTTCAATTAGCGGAACTGAAGACCCCAAACTCAGCATTTTTTGTTCCGCTCAATTGATTGAAATCGCTTTTGTAAATTTATTTAAGAATGCTGCGCTCTATTCAGACAACAGGGAGGTAAAAGTCACATTGATAGAATCAGCACAAGAACTAAAAGTGCTTGTTAGTAATACGGGGCCCGCCTTGAGTACCAGCGACCAAAAGCGAATTTTTGATGCATTCAGCCGCGGAGAAAATGCTAGTGAGACAACAGGATCTGGATTGGGGCTGCGCATTGTTCAGCGCATCGTGCAATCGCATCATGCGACAATTGAATACCAAGCCAATAAAAAGCATGGCAAGCATACCTTCGTGTTACTATTTAAATTACAAGCTCCCGAGTAAAAACAGTATCGATAGAAACTTCCTTTTTAAGCTTTTTTTAAGCATTTCTTAAGGCGTCTTTAATTTTCGACCAGTTATTTTGTTTCATCAGTTTTGAAACAAATGACAAAGACACCTCTCTTATTTTTATTGCTTTTCAATGGTATAGCATTTGCCCAGCAGAGACCGCCGCGAACAGATTATGTGCGTATGGATGAAAGTACACTTATAAAAAAGCAAGGCGATATCGCCGGACAACAAATGACGCTTCGAGAATGCGAAGCAGCATTTGTACAGAGCAATCTTTCTCTACTTGCCCAACAATATGACATCAGTCAGGCCGAGGCAGACGTCATACAAGCTAAAATATGGGAGCTGCCAAAGCTGGAAATGAATGTTAACGCCTATGATCCACAGAATAAAAAGGTATTCCACGCGGGTCCTTCTAAAGAAGCCAGTATATCCCAATTGATCTATCTCGGTGGAAAAAAGAAAAATCAAGTAGAATTCGCCAAATCGAATGTCGAACTTGCCAAACTACAATTCAGTCAACTGCTGGCCAGTCTTCGCGCACAACTCCGTACAACTTTCTATTCCCTTTACTTTGAACAGCATAAATTGGCAGATATCAAAATTCAGCTTGACTATCTAAATAGTCTACTAACGGCATACAAAGAACAAGGTAAGAAAGGAAACATTTCATTAAAAGATCAAGTTCGCCTTCAAACAATGGCTATCGATCTCAATAATGAAAAAACAACTGCGATCAACAATAGCATTAACTTACAACAACAATTACGTGTACTCATCTCCAGTCAGGAAGACGTACTACCGAACCTAACCGATCAAGAAGCAGATCAGGAACTTGCCATAAAACCAACAATGCCTTTGGAAAAAATCTTCCAATTGGCGTTGGAAAACAATGCTGATTATCAATTTGCATTAAAAACCTCGGAAAGCGCACAGTTATTTACAACATGGCAACAATCGTTAAATACGCCTGACATCAATCTTGGGCTTGCCTATAGTCAAAATTCAGGTGCTTTTCGCAATGAAATTAACTTAACGGCAGCAATTCCACTCCCGCTATGGAAACAAAATAAAGGAAATGTAATCAAAGCAAAATACGCCGAAGAAGAAGCAAAGAAAAATATTGAAGTCCAACGGCAGCAGCTCGAATCACAGATCCGTTCCAATTACCTGTCCTGGGAAAACCAATACAATCAGTATTTTACCATTACACCTGACGACCTCCACGACATTGCAGTGGTCTATGATGGCGTATTTAACAATTTCAGAAAAGGTAACATCTCCCTCGTGGAATTCACTGATTTTATGGATAGCTACCGCATATCCATGCTGAAGCTATATGATATGAAAAAGGAAATTATTCTCAATGCCGAACAATTAAACTACCTGGCGCAAACATCTATATTCAACTCAACTCATGTCAAATAAACAACTTCTCATAGCCACAGTGGCTGTAGTGCTACTCTACTCTTGCAAAAATCATAAAGAAACGGATAATACAGCCGTTGGCAAAGGTTTCGAAATGAGTGAGACGATGCTAAAATCGACCAGTTTTGCAACGGTTAAAAAAGAAAATGTGAGCGAAGAACTCAATTTCTTTGGTAAAATATCTGCTGATCAGAACAATTACATCGATATCTTCCCTCTCGTTGGCGGTAATGTGGTATCCGTGAATGCGTCCTTGGGCGATTATGTACACAAAGGTCAGGTATTGGCCACAATCAGAAGTACAGAAGTTGCGGGCATACAGAAAGATCTTTCGGATGCCAAAACAGATGTATTGCTTGCCGAAAAAAACTACCGTGTAGCGGAAGACATGTATACAGGTAAACTGAGTACAGATAAGGACATGCTGGAAGCAAAAGGACAGTTAACGAAAGCCAAAGAGCAGCTCCGCCGCTCTGAAGCAGTCAGTCAGATCTATAATGTCCGACGCGGCAATATATATTCGGTGGTATCGCCAATCGATGGATACATCGTACAAAAAAATATCAACAAGGATATGCAACTGCGGAGTGACCGAAGCGACAACATCTTCGATGTGGCCAATACAAAAGATGTATGGGCCATCCTGAATGTCAACGAAACAGATATTGAAAAGATTAGTATGGGCATGCCTGCCGTGGTGTCAACGCTGAGTTACCCGGACAAAAAATTTCAAGGTAGTATCGACAAAATTTTTAAGATTATCGACCCACAGACCAATGCTATGCAGGCCCGTGTGGTACTCGACAATAAAGATGGACTACTTATTCCAGAAAGTAAGGCCACCATTAAAGTAGCACATCGATCCAACACCCAGGCGCTAGCTGTTCCTTCGGACGCAGTCATTTTTGATCAAAACAAATATTTCGTATTGGTTTACAAATCTCCAAATGACATCAAGATTCGTGAAATCCTGCCGATAAAGCAAAACGAAGAAACAACCTATATGTCTACGGGACTACAGGAAGGAGAGAAAGTTGTTGTAAACAATAAACTTTTGATCTATAGAGCACTGAATAATTAATCTGCCTTAGCATTTACACGAATGAACAAATTCATTAAGAATATCATTGCCTTTTCCATAAAAAATAAAGCCTTTACCTTTATTTGGGTGGCTATCTTGGCTATTTCTGGTTTTATCAGTTTTAAAAGTATGCCCATTGAGGCATTTCCGGATGTTACCAATACACAGATAACCATCATTACCCAATGGAATGGTCGGAGTGCAGAGGAAGTCGAACGTTTTGTGACTACACCGATTGAATTGGGCATGAGCCCGGTACAAAAGAAAACGAGTATACGTAGCACGACCATGTTTGGCCTCTCCATTGTCAAAATCATCTTTGATGATGGTGTCGACGATACTTTTGCCCGCAACCAAGTCAATAACCTCCTGCGATCCGTGAGCCTACCAGACGATGTCGATCCGGATGTACAGCCCCCTTACGGTCCTACTGGAGAAATTTTCCGCTATACATTACACAGCGATCAACGCAATTCACGCGACCTTCTTACTTTACAGACATGGGTCATTGACCGGGCGCTGCGGGGTGTCCCCGGTGTAGCCGATATCAATGTTTTTGGCGGACAAGATTTGGTTTACGAAATCAGTACAGACCCCATAAAGCTCGACAAATTTAACCTGACACCTTTACAGGTATTTGATGCCGTGAGCAAAAGTAACCTGAATGTGGGTGGAGATGTTATCGAAAAAAGCGGTCAATCCTACGTTGTACGAGGTATTGGTCTAGTCAACTCAATCAATGATATCGAAAACATCACCGTAATAAATCAAAAGGGAAATCCTGTATTCGTCAAGAATGTGGCTGAAGTGAAAGAAAGCGCGATGCCTCGCGTCGGCCAAGCCGGTTTTGGTAAGAATGATGATGTAGTAGCAGGAACCATCGTCATGCGCAAAGGTGAAAATCCAAGAGAGGTATTGACTGCTGTAAAAGCGAAAATAGATGAGCTTAACAACAAAATCCTCCCCAAAGACGTCAAGATGCAAACTTTCTATGACCGTGACAACCTCATGGATTTTACAACACATACCGTTATGCATAACTTGATCGAAGGTATTGTGCTTGTCACCTTGATGGTACTGCTCTTTATGGCAGACTGGCGCACCACGGTTATCGTTTCCATAATCATACCTCTCGCCTTACTTTTTGCCTTTCTATGCCTTAAACTGGCCGGCATGAGTGCCAACCTGCTTTCTTTAGGCGCGGTAGACTTCGGTATTATTATCGACGGTGCCGTGGTTATGGTGGAAGGGATATTTGTCATGCTGGATCATAAGGCACACAAACTTGGCATGGAAAAATTCAACAAGATGGCCAAAGCAGGCTGGATCAAACAGACAGGAACGGGATTGGGTAAAGCCATCTTTTTTTCCAAACTGATTATCATTACCTCATTGATTCCTATATTCTCCTTCCAGAAAGTTGAAGGAAAGATGTTTGCGCCACTAGCCTTTACCCTAGGTTTTGCCTTATTGGGAGCGCTGCTTTTTACCTTAACGCTCGTTCCTGCTTTATCACATATTCTGCTCAATAAAAATGTGCGCGAGCGCCACAATCCCTTTGTGGAATTCTGGAATAGGGTCGTTGCTAAAGGATTTGGTTTCACCTTTAGAAACAAACGTCTGAGCATGATCCTCGCAATTACTTTATTGGCGGTAGTCTTGTTTTCTGCAAAATTTTTAGGAACAGAATTTTTACCAACATTAAACGAAGGATCCCTTTGGGTTACTGCTGAGATGCCTATGAGTACTTCTTTACGTGAATCGGTTAAAACAACCAAACTATTAAAAAGTACGTTGGAAACCTTCCCTGAGGTCACTGGTGTGCTCTCCCAAACTGGACGGAGCAACGATGGTACAGATCCTAACGGGTTTGGTTTTGTTCAGTTTGCCGTAGCGCTAAAACCCAAAGAAGAATGGACGCGCAAAATCACAATGGATCAGCTGATTGATGAGATGGATCACAAACTCAAACAATATCAAGGTATTACCTACAACTATTCACAACCTATTTCGGATAATGTTGCTGAGGCAGTTGCTGGTTTCAAAGCTGAAAACGGAATTAAGATTTTTGGCGACGACTTAACGACTCTAGACCGTCTTGCAAAAGAAGTTTATGCACAAGTAAAAGGTATACAAGGAATTAAAGAGCCAGGTATTATTCTCAATATTGGCCAGCCCGAAGTGAGCGTGGTATTGGATCGAACACGTATGGCAGCGTTTAACGTTCTGCCCGCCGATGCACAGGCGGTACTCGAAATGGCCTTCGGAGGAAAAACAGCCTCCATCTTGTACGATGGCGAACGTAAGTTCAATATTCGTCTGCGCTACGCTCCCGAATACCGGAAAACAGAAAAAGATATTGCGCAGCTGATGGTTCCCTGTGGTGATGGCACATTAATTCCACTTAAAAGTATTGCCACCATTGAAAAAGATAATGGTGCTGCTTTTATCTATCGCGACAACATCAAACGCTATATCGGCATCAAATTTTCCATCCGTGACCGTGACTTAGGAAGCACCATTGCCGAAGCACAGCAAAAAGTCAGTAAAATAAAGCTGCCTGAAGGGTATTCCATTGGCTGGACTGGGCAATTTGAAAATCAGCAACGTGCTACACACCGTTTAGCTCAGGTGGTTCCGATCAGTCTGGTCGTTATCTTCTTCTTACTGTTCATTCTGTTTGGTAATATCAAAGACTCTTTGCTCGTATTAGCCAACGTTCCCTTTGCTCTGATTGGTGGAATTATAGCTTTGCACGTTACAGGTATGAATTTTGGGATATCGGCAGGCGTAGGAATGATTGCATTATTTGGTATTTGTATCCAGAATGGAGTAATCCTGATTTCAGAATTCCATCAGAATAAGAAAGATGGACTACCGAATGACCAATCGATCTATAAAGGTGTAAAATCGCGAACAAGACCTGTGGTTATGACAGCATTGATGGCTTCTATAGGACTCTTACCAGCTGCACTATCTACCGGTATCGGTTCGGAATCACAAAAACCGCTGGCAATCGTGATCATTGGCGGATTAATCTCAGCAACTATATTGACCTTGCTGGTTTTTCCGATCATCTATGATATCTTCAATAGAAAAGAAAAGATACAGCAAACAATAGCCGAATAGTGTTGTCTATAGCTTGTATAGAATTTACTTCGATCAATGAGCGCCATCGATACTACACTAAGCGACAAGGCCACAACACATGCCAATTGCTGAGGCAGTATCGATGTAACAATTGTATCTCTTGCGGCTTTTATGTTTAAAAAGCGATAAAAAGCCCTTAATTTTGAAACAAATTACCTTCCTTAAAACAATTTGTGTTGTAAGGATCAAAACAAATAATATATTTATGACTATTCTCACGTTTACAATCATCCTTCTCCTAGGTGCGTTTGTAGCAGGGCTATTAGGATCGCTGACAGGCTTAGGCGGAGGGGTCGTTGTGATACCTTTATTGACACTCTTTTTTCATGTTGATATTCGTTATGCCATTGGAGCAGCATTGCTTGCTTCCATAGCCACTTCTTCCGGTGCCGCAACAGCTTATGTCAAGGAAGGCATTACCAATATCCGGCTAGGTATGTTTTTAGAAATCGCTACCACTATTGGGGCGGTCATTGGAGCTGTTATCGCTATTTATATGCCGACGAATACCATCGCCATAATCTTTGGTTTTGTACTAATCTTCTCGGCAGCCATGACTGTGCGTAAAAAAAATGAGCACGCACACGCTGGAGGTTCCCCTTTAGCTGAAAAACTAAAGCTAAACAGTACGTATCCAGTGGAGGGAAAATTAATTCCCTACAAGCTAACCAATATTGTGGGAGGCTTTTCATTGATGGGTGTGGCGGGTGTTATCTCCGGTTTATTGGGGATTGGTTCCGGATCCCTTAAAGTACTTGCAATGGATAGCATGATGAAAATTCCATTTAAAGTCAGTACAACAACGAGTAACTTTATGATCGGTGTTACCGCAGCAGCTTCTGCTGTCGTGTATCTGCAAAGAGGCTATATGGATCCAGGTATTGCATTTCCGGTAATTTTAGGGGTATTAGGTGGTGCCATTACAGGATCTAAGCTCCTAAAACGTATGAATCCAAAGACTTTACGGATCATTTTCGCTGTCGCCATAACATTCGTGGCCTTAGAGATGATTTTCAATGGATTCCAACATAAATTTTAAAAAACATACGTTACGCAATGGCATAATTAATTGTGTAAGAACCTTCATCGATACGAAGAAGGAAAATAAATAATCAAAATGAAACACGTATTTTCCAAACATTATTGGGGAGACAAAGATATCTCGCTACTCGTCGGACAAATTTTACGAACAGGAGTTGTCATCGCTTCTTCCATTCTCGTCCTCGGCGGCATCCTCTACCTGATTGTTCATGGACAGGAAACTGTACCAAATTACAGCGATTTTGTCGGTGAGGAAAACGCCAACACTACAATTACTGGGATCATTACTGGCGCATTAAGCCGAAATGTCCCCCAAGTCATACAGCTTGGAGTCCTTTTACTGATTTGCACTCCTATTGTACGGGTAATTGGTTCACTATTTGGATTTGTAATCGAAAAGGACAAGCTTTATATCATCATTACATTGATCGTATTAGCAGTCATTATAGGGAGCATACTTAGCGGCGTCAAGGGATAATAATCACCTTATCTCTTGGCGCGCAGCCAAGAAGATTTCTCCAGCATATATTCAAAATTCTTCCTCTCAGGTTCATTTACAAAACTCACCATCCGCTCGGCGACTTTAAGTGCCCCCAAGCGTTCCACGGCCTTCTGTGAGCGATAATTCTCCGCACCAACATGCATAAAAATGCTGTCTACAAAATTGAATGCAAAGTCAAACATCATCTCTTTGACTAAAGGATTAATGCCCACCCCCCAATAAGCGCGCGCATAAAACGTAAATCCAACAAAAATTGATCTTCCAACCTCGTCAAGCCCATAGTATCGTGTACTGCCAATACATGCAGCATTCTTCTTGTCATAGATTAAATAAGCCGATTTGCTTGCTAAAGCAGACTCAAAAAATTGGCGGAAAACATCTTCTTTCCAACGGTCTTTATTGGGATGCTGTTCCCAGATCAGTGGATCCTTGGCAACTTGATATAGCGCATCGAAATCCGATGGTTCCATGATCCTTAATAAGACATTATCATTTTCGAGCGTGTTGGGAGCGACAAACTTCATGCGACACAGTGCTAGTTTAGTAATCAAAATATTTCAATTTCTATAGAATATACCAATTAATGATGAAACTAGCTAAATTAAGGGGCTAACATGATAAATATTACACAGAAATGTAGATCTTAACAAAAATTTTATTCGAGCATGAAGCTAATCTCAGTGTAATCGTACGCCTAATCTGAATTGGCTATTGACAGGAATCTTAGCGCATGTTAAATTAGCTTTACAAAATTTTGTATTTTACAGCCAAATGGAACAATTTAGGGAATTTGTAAAACAACGTATTGATGTCACAGAGGACGAGCTGAATGACATCGTTTCACGTTATCAAGTCAAAAAAATAAAGAAAAAAGACTATTTTCTACGCGCCGGTGAAGTTTGCCATCATGAAGCATATGTGGTGAGCGGTCTATTTAAATCATTCTATATCACTGCCGACGGGATAGAACATATCCTACAATTTGCGATTGAAGATTGGTGGATTGGTGATATTGCGAGCTTCAACTATCAGGAGCCGGCACTACAAAACATCCAGGCGCTAGAAAACGCTGTCGTGCTTACCCTGTCAAAAAAAGATAAAGACAAACTCTACAAAGATCATCCAATCTTTGAAAAACTTTCGAGGATAATGGCACAGCGTGCACAGATCGCATCCCAACATCGTATCATTTCGAGTATCGGATTTACTGCTCAGGAGAGATATCTTGATTTTATCAAGAGGTATCCCAAAATCTACCCTAGGATTTCAAATATGCAATTAGCTTCCTATCTCGGCGTCACACAAGAGTTTCTTAGTCGCCTAAAAAGGCAGCTATTAAAGCCGAATCGAAATTCTTGACCTACATCAATTTTTTCTTTACAAGTTTATACCAACTTTGCAGAAGTTTGTTCAAACAAACAATTTGAACATATTTCAGTTATCTAAATAAAAAGAAAACAAGATGAATAGATTTTTCCAAGTTTTGGCAGGAGCAGTATTAATGATTAATGTTGCTGTAGCACAAGTAAAATGGTCTGCAGACCCAGCGCATACAAATGCAAGATTTGATGTAAAACACTTAGGTATCAGCTTTGTTGATGGTGAATTTACAAAAGTAGAAGGTACAGTTGAAACAGCAACAGGTACAAGTTTTAACAATGCCAAAATCAATTTTTCTATTGATGTCAACAGTATCGATACACGTGTCGCTGCCCGAGACAACCACTTGAAAACTGACGATTTCTTTGCTGCAGAAAAATTCCCTAAAATGACCTTGAAGTCTGTTAGTTTTAAAAATGCAAAAGTAAAAGGAAAATATGTAATGGTAGCGGATCTAACAATCCGTGACGTAACGAAAAAGGTAACTTTCGAGGTCACTCAAAATGGAGGAATCATTACTGATCCTTGGGGCAAAACACGTGCAGGCTTCACGGCCAAAACAACAATTAACCGCCACGATTTTGGATTAAAATACAACGATAAACTACCTTCGGGTGTAGAAGCTGTTGCTTCGGATGTTGACATCATTGTAAACACCGAATTGGTGTTAAATTAATTGGAAAATAATAAATCACACAAACTTGGTGGCTATCCGATTTGATATCAGATAGCCATCATTTTTTACAGACCTTTTAGCAGACCGCCATCCAGCGGAATATTGGCACCGGTAAGATAGCTTGCGTAAGTTGAGCAAAGGAAAGCGACAAGATAGCCATATTCCTCCGGTTTACCCAAACGTTGTGCCGGAACCTGTTTTAAGCGTATTTGCAGCGCGTCATCATAGGATATGCCCAAACGCTGTGCATCCAGATTGGTTAGCGACTGTATGCGGTCAGTATCAAATAATCCTGTCAAGATGCTGTTTACTGTCACACCATCTTTGGCAACATCCTCCGCCAACGATTTACTCCAACTAACCAATGCCGTACGGATGGTATTGGATAATACCAAGTTAGAAACCGGCTCCTTTACCGTAGAAGAAGAAACATTAATAATACGACCATATCCGTTAGCTTGCATATAGGGCAACGCACATCCGGTCGTGTAGCAGTGATTTTGAAACAAGAGTTCAAAAGCATCCTGATAATCAGCAAGATGCTTTTGTGCTATGGTTCCTGCTTGGGGCCCATTCGAATTGTTGATTAAAATATCGACGTTATTCGACTCAAAATAATGTGCTATCTGTTTTTTATAGGCTTCGTGATCGTTGTAATTCACGAGTAAATATTGATGTACCTGCCCTTTAGACCTGTCTAGACTTTCACAGGCATGCTGTAGCTTTTGCTCATTTCGGGAGGCTAAAGTTACCGATACGCCACAAGAGGCAAGCACTCGAGCAATCCCGGCACCTATACCCGTTGAACTCGCTCCAATCAAAGCCTTTTTCCCATTTAGATTAATTTCCATATTGTTATTTCCTATCTTATTCTGTAGAAACATGCCTAACTAGTCCTCTTCACTAAAACGCTATATTCGATTCGACTAATCATTGTCCTTTGCCCGAATCATGGCAATAAATAAATAGACTGCAAAAACCCAAGCCGAACCTAAGCATATCCAGGCAAAAACGGGGATTCCCCACCATTTCGGTTCAACTCGAGCCACGATGATCATTCCGCCCAGCAAATTGAGCGACATAAACATAATGCCAATGACGATACGATTGACCCCTTTTCTTAGGATCGTATTGAAAGATCGGGCGCTGATCAAACGATGGTTGAGGGTAAAATTTCCTGTCCGGAATAAGCGTACTAGCGCACGCATATCTTCCGGTAGTTTCTCCACATCACGAACAAACGACTCCACTTTATATTTTCCTTTTTTGAACATTGCCTGCGGAGAGAGCCTTTCCATCATAATCCGTCGCGCAAAAGGCTTAATACTTTCCATAATGTTGAGATCAGGATATAATTGACGGCCTATCCCCTCCATCAAGGAGATGCCCCGCATCAACTGATAAATATACTCCGGAAAATACAGGCGATTGTCGCCAATAATTTTCCATAATTTATTGAACAATAAATCTAAGCTAAGATCACCAAGTGATACATTATCGATCATATCGAAAATCTCATAAAGCGAGCGCTCAAACTGATTGCGGTCTGGTATATGACTAACGACAGCTACATCTTCAATCACGTCAGCAAGCCGGACAGCATCCTCCGATATTGCCGATTGAATAAACTCTTCCAGCAGCCTACGGTCTATACCCAATAATTTACCCATATTTCCAAAATCCAAAAAGGCAATCCGCCCATCTGGCATTACCATCATATTTCCTGGATGCGGATCGCCATGGAAGAATCCATGGATAATTACCTGTTCGAGATACAAATTGATCCCATTCTTAACAAGCGATTGAACGTCCATTCCCCGCCGCTTGATTTCTGCCACATCCGTAACTTTAAAACCATCCAGATACTCCATGCAAAGCACGCGATCAGACGATAGTTCGGGGTAAACCCTGGGCACCTTTATATCTTTATTTCCCTTAAAATTTTTAGCGAACCGCTCAATATTGTGTCGTTCAATCGCCAAAGACATCTCCTCCTGCAAAGTCATGGAGAAAGATTCGACAATCAAAGATAGATTAAGGTTTTCCAGTACATCATTGTACATGGTCAGGATTTTGGCAATATCACGCATGAGTGCCAGATCACTGCGCATCATCTCATCGATACCCGGGCGTCGCACCTTTAACACCGTTTGGGTACCATCTATTAAGGTTGCTCTGTACACCTGAGCGATAGAAGCTGCAGCAAACGGCTCGGCCACAATCTCCTGAAAATACGCGTCAACATCCAACGCCAGTTCTTCTGCGAGATAAGATTTAATGTCCACTTCAAAAGGCGGAACATTATCCTCCAGGCGTTTAAGTTCATCTACCAAATCTTTCGGCAGCAGCCCCTCCCGAGTCGAAGCAGATTGTCCAAGCTTGATAAAAGCCGGACCTAACTCCTCAAGCGCCATACGTATACGGGCATATACACTGACTGTATCAACGTCAATGGAATGATCTACCGACGCTCTAGACCCTTTCCATGGCAACCGAGCGATTGCGTCTTTAAAACCATATTTGGCCAATATACTTAAGATCTGGGAACTACGCTGTAACTTCTTTGTCGGATTAAACATAACGGACCTTGGATTTCGATAACAATATACGAAATATCCATGCCCAAAAAACACAGCCAGCTGTGAAACGACGTTGATATTTCATATAGATTTAAAATACTATTACCAATACACCAAACAAAAACCTTACCTGTTTTAGCTCCGACAGTCTTTATTCCGTCTCCAATTGATCCAGCTTCTCTTTGATCTGAATGAGGTAACGACTATAATAGCAACGAATCATAATTTCCGTCACACCAACAACCAAAACAATAGACACAATTGCCGAGAGGATCATCCAAACAATAAAATTAGGATCCGCTGCAAAAGTCTCCTTGAAGTGATATAATCGATCAAACCATACACTCGTTCGGTTCTGGGCGATCATGATCAGATAAAGAAACAATGCTTGTGGAATCATCACATAGGCTGCAATACGATACGTCTCAACGGCATACTTTAAATCGTAATACGTTTTGAGCAAATGTTCTTTAGAGGCTAACAGTTTGATCTGCTTTGTACTTTTTACCAAGTAAAAAAACCTCCGGTAATATAGAAGACTCGATAACGATATCTGTACGATAAAAAAATAATAGGCAAATGCTGCATAACCTTCGATCTTATAAATGGGTAATATAGGCACCAAAAATAGAAAACACATACAACACAACCATGAAATAAACTCGCGCTTGATGTTCTTGCGCAGCTTGCCCATAATATTGCCCACCTCCTTGTAGTACTTGAGATTTGGATTCTGCAAATCTTCATCTGTCGGCTGTTCCTGCCAAGATTTCTTTAACTCATCAAAATTCATAGTTATATTTTTTAATGATCTGTTGAATTCGCTCTTTTGTGCGGTTCAATTTCACCCGGGCATTCACCTCCGATATACCCAAATTCTCTGCAATTTCCCGATGACTTTGGCCCTCTAAAAACAAAAAGATCAGCGCTTTTTCAATTGCATTGAGTTCCTGTACTGCCTGATAGAAAACTTTTAATTGCTCGTCTTTATCAGCGTCATAACCTTCATCCGCAGCGTCATGCCGTTCGTCCAACGCATCGTAAATCTGATGCTTCTTTTCCTTTTTTAAGAATACCATGGCCGTATTAAGAGCAACACGATACATCCATGTCGAAAATTTACTCTCCCGCTTAAATGTTCCGTAGGATTTCCACAATTGATATACGATTTCCTGATACAGGTCCTGCCGCCCATCGTGATCATCCATATACATACGGCTCACCTTAACGAGAATACCTTTATTCTCATCAATTAATCTAAGAAATTCTATTTCCGATGGGTTCACCTAGCGACTTTTTATTAAATTTAGTTTAGGTAATAAGTATAGCAAACATGCAAAATGTTACAGCTTTATTTAAAAATATGTAAATTGTTATTAAAAAAGAGACTTATCGCTAGAGATTATGGAAAATATATTTTATGAAGGTCAGATCATTTGGGCGCAGATCGATGCAAATAGACATATGCGCCATTCTGCTTACGCTGATATTTGTGCACAGGCCCGCAGTAATATGCTGCACAAGATGGGATTTTCTCTCGATAAATTTGCCGAATATCATATCGGCCCTATACTATTCAGAGAAGAACTCCTATATTTTAAAGAAATCCATCTGGACGAATATGTACAAGTCAGAGTGGAATTGACGAAATACAACAAAAACAATAGCCGGTTTTCATTTATGCATCAGGTATTTCGTTCTGACGGAACCCGCTGCTGCACAGTTCATGTCGATGGAGCATGGTTAGACCTTCAAAAACGGAAATTAACAAAATTACCAGCAGAACTAGAGCCCTTTCTCGCCAAAATTCCTCGAGCTGAAAAATATGAGGAAACAGAATAATCTATAGTAAAAATACCAGCAAACTGATACAAAAGAAAAAATCCCTTGGAACACAAATCAGGTTCCAAGGGATTAAAACATAAACTAAACCTAAAAACTATTTTCCTTTATTCTTCTTCTCTCGTTCTTTCGGTCATCTCAAAAGCGGATATGCTGTACAACTCTTCTCAATTACTTCACTTCAATTAAACGCTTAGCGATAATTGCATCCTCTTTCTTGCCCACAGTCAAAATCAATATCCCTCCTTCATACGCAGCCTCAATACTGCTGTAGTCTACCGTATCCGGCAAAGTAAACGAGCGCGAGAACGATGAATAATTGAATTCTTTTTTACTGTATAATTTTTCTTCACTGACAGTTTCCTCCTTTTTCTCTGCCGAAATTGTAATCAGATTTTTGTCTACATTGATCTTAAAATCAGACTTATCCAATCCGGGCGCAGCCATTTCAACTTTGAAAGATTTCTCGGTTTCTGATATATTTACCGCCGGGACACGAGATACCAAACGATCTGAAATAAAATTATCATTGAATAAATTATCAAATACAGTGTTTACAAACGGATTTACAGCGTCAGTATTTAAACTTTTTGATGGGAATTTAATTAATGCCATTTTTTTGTCCTCCTAATTTTTTGTTTTATTATTAAGCTTTTTTGTTCTAACTATTTGAGAGGAATTATTCAATTTGCGTACCACAGCTAGTTTAGAGACAAAATGACACTTATAATAAAAATAAATGTCATTTTGTCTACATTAAGACACGATATGACGGTTTAGGCTCCCCATTCACACAGAAAAGCACAGCGACACAGGTATTCAAAAAAAACGTTAAATTTCATGATTTTCTAGCGCAGCAATCAACAAGGATTTGACGGCATCGTAAATATAATCTTTGGCCTCTGCATAAGAAATCCCATAGCGCCGAGGAACGACTTCAGCATACTGTGGAAAAGGCATAAACAGATTTTCATAATAGGCATCTAACTGTCCGTTGGTCGGTAACTCAAACGCCAGACGAAGCTGAAAACGTCGAATGATGGCGGTGTCCAAAATCTCGGGATGATTCGTAGCAGCAACCAATACCGCTTCAGCAGGAAAATAATCGATCAGCTGGATAATGGAAGTTACAAGGCGGCGCATTTCACCCACATCCTTTTCTTCACTAATCCGTGCCTTGCCAATCTGGTCGAATTCGTCTAAAAACAAAACGGCCTTTTCGCGCCCCGCTTTGTCGAAGACCTGTTTCAAGTGTTGCGAAGTCTCCCCAATACGAGACGAAATAAGATTGCTTAAATTCAACACATAAATGGGTTTGTCGAGCGCCGTTGCCAGGGCTTTGGCCGTTGTGGTTTTTCCACAGCCAGAATAACCATGCAGTAAAATCTTATTGCTGACCGGCAGACCATATTGTGCAAGCTCTTTGATATAACGATGCTCTTTAATGAGCTGCAAAAGCTTCTGACGACTTTCTTCCTGTAAGAAAACCGCTTCCAAAGCGATCTTTTCTTTATCAGCAATGACCAGATCAAAAATATTCATAGTATACTTTTAAGACATTCAAATAACGGTTGCTAAAACTAAATCTTTCAGGCGACATACGGCTGATCCAGTTTGGTTTTAATCCTTGAAATAGTTAAGACTGACTTGTGAGCAGGCAAGATCGCCGCCGAAGGGAGGATTTGATTTTCGTATGACGACTTCGATCGTTACAGCATGGGATACCCTATTTCGAATCTGATCCAATATTTCTGACGCAGCAGATTCAAGCAATTTGCGTTTAGGTCGCATTACGCTGGCGGTAATTTGGTAAAGTTCCTCGTAATTGAGCGTATTTTTCAAATTCTCCGTCTCCAAATTCAGAAATGGAAAACATACGTCAATAGAGACAAAAAATTCGTTACCTAACACCTGTTCTTCTTCATAATAACCTATCGGTGCATAGAATCGTGCTTCTTTTAATGATACTGTCTGTAAAATGGTTGCCATGTACAAACCTAAGGAAATTGTTCCATACAAAAGGGATTATTTGTATATTTAACCATTACCAAAAACCCAACAGATGAACTCTTTTTTATCCTCAGCGATAGCATTAACACTCTTATTTGGCGCGACAGGGCTACATGCCCAGACCAATATGAAACCCACTGACACGGAATATTACAGTCCTGTCCCTCCAACCATAACAATCGATCATGGCATACCGAGCGATGCCATTGTCCTTTTTAACGGCAAGGATCTCAGTAAATGGAAAGGTGAAAAAGGGCAAGCCAACTGGACGGTGAATAATAATGTACTCGAAGTAAAACCCGGAGCTGGAGCCATTGAAACAAACGAACATTTCACCGATTTCCAACTGCATGTGGAATGGAAAAGCCCCGAAGTTATCAAAGGTGAGGGTCAAGGAAGAGGCAATAGTGGAATTTTTTTACAAGGGCTATATGAGATTCAGGTACTGGACAACAACAACAATCCGACTTATGTGAACGGTGGAGCAGGCAGTCTTTACAAGCAGCGTCCACCACTGGCACAGGTAATTGCGCCAGACAAATGGCATGTGTATGATATTATTTACAAAGCCCCCCAATTCAGTAAAGATGGAATATTAATCTGTAAAGGAACTGTAACCGTGCTACATAATGGGGTATTAGTGCAAAACAATACCCAAATCGAGGGTACTACAGAGTATATAGGGCTGCCCAAACAAGTAAGCCACGGTCCAGGCCCGATCATGCTACAGGATCATGGTGATCTGGTTCAATTCCGAAACATATGGTTACGTAAATTGTAGCAAACCAGCAAGAAGTAGAGGTTTGCAGCAAGCAATTTTAGTTACGAAAGCAACAATTCTGTATTAGGTTTTATAGGGCTATTTCCCTAATTTTAGCCCTATAAATGTTAAAATAAAACGGAATATAATACGTTCTTTCTGCATTATTTTTTTGCCCGCAGCAGACCTCTTCGTTCGAAGTGAGTAGAGCAAAACGCAAAATAACCGTCGGAACGGGTTCACGTATGCCGTTGAGAATAAACTTTCACAAAATATTACAGTTTAATGAAAAGAATTGCGCTATTCTTCTTGTTGGCAAGCTCCTTAGGCAGCTTTGCACAACGCAACCTCAATTTAGAAGAAACAGTCTTTGGTCCCCGCACCTATGCACCGACATCGATCGTTGGTGCGTCGTGGATCCCAAAATCCAGCACCATCTCCTATCTCGATAAATCATACCAAAATCTATTATCGAAAAGCTCAACAAACAATTGGAGTGAGACAACTCTGGCATCTAAAACGGACCTTGAAACCGCTTTAAAGGCGGCTATTCCAAATGACTCATTCAGTCTTCGGATGTTTCCTTTTGAATATAAATGGCATGACGGAAATTCGCTCTTACTTCAGGTTGAAGGAAAAGACAAAACGTACTCCGTAACTTACAACATTCAATCAAAAACTATTGAAAGCTTTATCGGCAATGACAACAAAGGTGCGAATCGTGAAGTAAGTTCGGACTTTTCTAAAATCGCTTACTTAGTCGAAAACAACATTGAAGTTATTGACAAGAATGGCAAAATTACTGCTGTAACAGATGACAGCAATAAAGGGATTGTCAATGGAAGCGATTACACACACCGTCAGGAATTTGGTATCAAGAAAGGAATGTGGTGGAACAATCAGAATGACAAACTACTTTACTACCGTAAAGATGAAACTATGGTAGCCAATTATCCTTTACCACAATGGAGCTCCAGAATTGCGGACATCAAGTGGATAAAATACCCAATGGCAGGGCAAAAATCAGAAGAAGTATCTTTGGTGGTTTACAATATCACCACTGGACAAAAAGTGACACTTCAAACCGGTGAGCATTCAGAGCAGTATCTAACCATGGTTACCTGGGATCCTTCTGGAAAATACATCTATGTCGGACTCCTTAACCGCGGACAAAATGACCTTAAAGTCAACAAATACAATGCTGAAAACGGTTCCTTGGTCAAAACATTATTTGAAGAAACTGCAACAACCTGGGTTGAACCTGAAAACCCATTAACATTTTTACCAAACAAACCAGATCAATTTCTTTATCAATCTGACAAGGATGGTTACAATCAGCTTTACTTATACAATACCAACGGTAATTTAATTAAAAAGTTAGGCTACAAAGACATCGTCATGGAAACATTACTCGATTTCTCGGCCGATGGCAACAAAGTAAGTTATACCGGCGTAACCAATAATGGTTTGGATCGCCAGTTATTCGAAGTTGATCTAAAATCGGGTAAGACGATTCAGTTAACACATGAATCTGGTATGCACCATGCTGCCTTAAGTGACGACGGCAAATATATTTACGATCAATACAGCAATTTAAAAACACCTAATAAAGTTCAGATCAAGAACATCAAATCTGCTAAAGAAACGACCTTAGTCAATGCTGAAAATCCTTTTACCGGGAAAATAAATGATCCTAAAATCGAATTTGTACAGTTAACTTCTGCAGATGGAAAATACCCGTTGACAGGACGTATCATTTATCCCAACGATTTTGACCCTGCCAAGAAATACCCGGTCATGTACTATTTATATGGCGGATCACACTCACAGTTGGTGTCTAACAAATGGTTAGGCGGAGCAGGTTACTTCGACATGTATATGGCCCAGCAAGGTTACATTGTCTTCACGATGGACAATCGCGGCACCAATTACAGAGGTCGGGATTTTTACACCGCTACCCATCGCAACCTCGGCCAAAATGAAATGGCCGATCAAATGAAAGGAATTGAATTCCTTAAATCAAAATCTTTTGTTGACCAACAACGGATGGGTATTTTTGGCTGGAGCTTCGGTGGATTCATGACCACTTCCTTCATGCTGCACCACAACGAGATCTTCAAGGCTGCAGTAGCAGGAGGTCCAGTCATCGACTGGAAATTTTATGAAGTGATGTATGGAGAGCGTTACATGGACACTCCAAAGGAAAATCCAGAAGGCTATAAATTAACATCACTGCTCAATAAAGCCGATCAGCTGAAAGGAAGACTATTGATTATTCACGGTGCACAAGACCCTGTTGTTGTACAGCAAAATAGCATGGAGTTTTTAGAAGCCTGCATTAAAGCCGGTAAGCAAGTAGATTATTTTCTATACCCTACGCACGAACACAATGTGATGGGGAAAGACCGTATCCATATGTACGAAAAAATTGCTGACTATTTTAATCAACATCTTAAAAACCCTTCTTAGTTAAAAAAAGCCAAGAAGAGTCACGATTTTTAATACAACAAAAAGGCTAATCAACTGATTGGCCTTTTTGTATTTTAACGAACAATAACTATCTTTAGACAGACTGCTTTAACCAAGTAAACATTGCTATCGAAAAGACACATTCCATTTATCCTGATATTACTTCGCCTTATTCTAGGACCGTTGCTTATCCTCTTGTACTGGCTCCAGATTGATCATTTCAACTGGTATGCTATTTCTTTCCTAATCATCGGATTATTGAGTGATATTTTTGACGGTATCATTGCCCGAAGATTGGGCGTCGCTACCGCCTTGTTAAGACGCTGGGATTCAAGTGTGGACCTGTTATTTTTCTGCTGTATCTGCCTGGCAGCCTACCTGAGCAATCCCGATTTTTTTAAAGATAATGCCGCATTGATCTTGACCCTGATCGGATCAGAAGCATTAACCTACATCATTAGCTTCATCAAGTTCAAAAAAGAAATCGCAACACACTCTATCGGAGCCAAGGTCTGGACACTTTTTTTATTCGCATTTTTAATCGAATTGCTACTCCGCGGCCAATCCACCATCCTATTCCAATTAACAATCTGGATAGGATTAATAACCCGCCTGGAGATTGTTGCAATCATCCTAATACTTAAAAACTGGTCAAATGATATACCCAGCTTTTATCATGCTATTTTACTCCGTCAAGGTAAAACGATCGTAAAAAATAAGCTATTTAATGGCTAGTGCTCATTTTGATCTAAGCCTTCAGACAAACTATACAATGTCCAATGCTTCGTTTTTATTGCCTGCGATTCTGTCTGGAGTAATTTGATAAAGTCATGTACCCCAAGCTCCTCGTTTCCGTTACCGTGAATCAGGACAATACTTCCATTCTTCGCCTGTTGCCCCTTAGCCAGCCAGGCATCCGAGCCTACGGCAAGGAGACCATAAGATATCAAGTGTTCAATAATTCGGCGATCTGAAACCAAGCCCGGACAACGGAAAAACACAGAAGGCATAAGGCCATTCTTAAGCATCAATTTTTCATTTTCCAACACTTCAAATCTTAGATCCGTATTTTTAGAAAGCAGAAAATTGGACGACAGTGGATGATTGTTAAAGACATGGTCATACGTATGATTGATCCAGGTAATCTTGATACCTTTTCCTGCCAGCGACTTCAGCCATTCCAGATCAGCCCCATGATTCAGCATCCATTTACCCGAAACAGAAACAGCCAATGGCAAAGTACCATCGACACCCTTAAACGCCAATAGAAGATCTTCAAAAATAGTTTTATCCAAGGGCTTATGTGAAGGGCATAAATCGATTGTCAAATTAATACCCGCTTCTTTAGGAAGGCTAAAATTCAGACCAGCATCCTGTAAGTTATTCTCCGTTTTCCTAACGAAGGAAAAACAGCTTTCATATACAGAACCCTTTAAACTTTTATTAACCTGATTCGCATCAGTATAGCGCACGCTTACCGATCGACCGCCTACTACACGCGTTTGCAGTGTAGTAGGATCTACCGTGAGGTAATATTTTACAGCATTCGATGTGAAACTTCGAATACCCACCAAAGATCGATCATTTTCGCGAAGGATCAGCCACTCGGTCCTGTAGTTTTCTAAATTGACAAATGAAGTCTGTCCAAAAGAAAAAAGACCGCATACGAGAAATAGATAAACTAAGATGAGTTGTTTCATAGCTAATTGCCGCTTGTTCTTTTCGACTGAAGATTCATTGGCCATGCTGCTGGCTTACCATCTTTATCGATAGGTAATGTGATTTTGTCGCGTGCAACCAATGTCGGCTCTTCACAGGCCAAGTAAGTCAAAATTGCAACAATAATGGCATTTTGCTTCACCTCATCAAATACTATCTTATCGTAAGTATCACGGTTGGTATGCCAGGTCACTTTACCATAGTCCCAAGAAGTCGAGGAAAGTCCAAACGCCGGAATTCCTTTTTGAACAAAAGAAGAGTGATCACTTCCGCCGGTCCCTGGCATACCGGGAAAACTCGTTTGAATTTCATTGCGAAAATCTTCAGGTAGATAGTGCAGCCAGCGACTAATGTATTCGTAGGATTTTTCAAAACCACTGCCCCCGATACGAACGATTCGACCGGTTCCATTATCCTGGTTCCACACCACCTGTATATTTTTTGCAAGCTCAGGATGGTCCTCGACAAATGCGGAAGAACCGTTCAGCCCCTGCTCTTCACTCCCCCAGTTCCCGACCAAAATTGTTCTTTTATTATCCGGATAAACCTTCCTTAAAATACGGACGGCCTCCATCATGGTAATCACACCGGTAGCATTATCTGTCGCGCCAGAGGCCCCGTCCCAAGAATCTAAATGTGCCGACAGTACAACATATTCATCGGGCTTTTCTTTACCTTTGATCTCGGCGATACTATTATAGGTTTTTGATATTCCAAGTTCTTTTGAATTTCCCTGAAGCAACACCCGAGGTTTGACGCCATGTTCTGCCATGCGGTGTAACAGACCATAATCTTCCAATCCCACATTAAATACGGGAATCTGTTTAGACTTTGCATCAAAAATACGCGTGATACCCGGCAACTCTGTCCAGTAAGAATCTATGACACCAACTGCACCGGCTTCTTCCAATACTAAAGGCAATGTCCGACGAGTGCTTCCCGTGTAGACCATACTGCGCTCCCACATTTTTAGCTGATCGTTTTTTAAGGTTTGGTATTTTTCGTAACCTTGAGCAGTAGCAGATTCCTTCCAGTTGGCATCTGAACGTCCCGACAGTGGATTCATGCCAATAAGCACAATTTTCCCTTTGACTGTTCTAAGCCACGACTGAAAGTCGGACTGGGACTGAAACAAAGGCATAGTCACCACCTCCGCCTCGACACCTTTCCCCTTTGTCATCGGACTGAAAGCCAATTGTGTACCTTCCAAAGACTTTACGCGCGGATAGGTCATCGTCACTTGCGAGGTGCCCCGCTCCCAAGAACGCCATTCGCCATAAGGCTCATTACGGGCCTGCGCTCCAAGCGAATTATAATTTCTAACAACCCAGTCGTGCGCCTGTTGCATTTGCGGACTCCCAACAAGGCGAGGACCAATCATGTCGATCAGCTCAAATGCATACTTTTCCAATTGCGAATTTGCATTTGCTTCCTGTACAATCGACGAAACCATCGCTTCCTTTTGCTGAGCAAAAACCCGAGGAGTACTCCATAAAAGAAGTGCTAATCCCAAAGATTTTATTCCGAGTGGTATCGTTGCATCTATTTTCATATGTTATTATTAGTTACTTTATAATTATCCGTTGACAAGCAGACACCGCAAGCGTGATGCACTTCGCGTACATTCCATTAGCTCCAATCGGATCTTCCAAAAAAGAAAGCACTCTGGTTAACTGTAATTAATTTGAAAAACCAAAGCTTCCGCTCATTGGTGTTTCCGAAAATTACTAAAGAATATTTAAAAACACACATTATTTTCAAGCAGCTCAATGATATCTTTCTATTTGGCTCGGAAATGACAAAAGAAAGAATAAAAAAAGCCTGAAAAGATACTTTCCAGGCTTTACTAAAAATATAGATATGAAGGTTGATTAGTTACACGGCTTCCACTTTGGATTTTTCGTAGCTCTCTTGGTGCACAGAAGCCACCGCTCTACCCGAAGGGTCGTTCAGGTTCTGGAAAGAAGCATCCCATGCCAACGCTTCGGGCGTACTACATGCAACAGATTTTACTGAAGGAACAGTTTGTGCTGCTGCTGTTGACGGAAAATGTGATTCGAAAATTGTCCGATATAAAAACTCTTCTTTATTTTTCGGTGTGTTTATCGGGAAGCGCGTCGAAGCCTCGGCAAATTCCTGATCAGAAACTTTACTTTCAGCCTGCTCTTTCAATGTATCGATCCAGCTGTAGCCTACACCATCAGAAAATTGCTCTTTCTGGCGCCAAGCGATGCTCTCGGGCAGATAGTCTTCAAAAGCTTTACGTACCACCCATTTTTCCATTCTTCCATCACGGATCATTTTATCGGAAGGGTTGATGCGCATGGCAATATCCATGAATTCTTTGTCCAAGAAAGGCACACGTCCCTCAACCCCCCAAGCCGCGAGTGATTTATTTGCGCGAAGACAATCATATAGATAAAGTTTTTTTAGCTTGCGTACAGTTTCCTCGTGAAATTCCTGTGCATTGGGTGCTTTATGAAAATAGAGATACCCACCAAAAAGTTCATCCGAACCTTCGCCTGACAATACCATTTTAATTCCCATCGATTTGATTACACGCGCCAATAGATACATTGGTGTCGAAGCACGGACTGTTGTAACGTCATACGTTTCCAAGTGATAGATTACATCACGGATAGCATCCAACCCCTCCTGGATCGTAAAATTAATTTCGTGATGTATCGTGCCAATATGATCAGCAGCTTTTTTTGCCGCAATTAAATCTGGGGCACCTTTCAAACCTACCGCAAATGAATGCAATTGAGGATACCAAGCATCTTCCTGATCGTCACTCTCAATACGTTTAGACGCAAACTTCTTCGTTACAGCAGCAATAACAGATGAATCCAAACCTCCAGAAAGCAATACACCATAGGGCACATCTGACATTAACTGACGATGCACCGCATCTTCCAATCCTTTGCGCAAAACAGCGATATCAGTTTCGTTATCTTTTACTGTATCATAACTTTCCCAATCGCGTTCGTACCAGCGCTGCGGAACTGTTCCGGTTTTACTATACAAGTAATGTCCCGGAGGAAACTGTTCGATCGTCTCACAGAAACCTTCCAGTGATTTTAATTCCGATGCAACAAACAACTGCCCCTCTTTATCTTTACCATAATATAAGGGAATAATCCCCATATGGTCACGAGCAACAAAAAAGGAATCGTCACGCGAATCATAAAGTGCAAAACTAAAAATACCATTCAATTCGTCAACAAATGAAGGCCCTTTGGCTAAGTATAAAGCCAACACAACCTCAGAATCACTTTGTGTCGAAAATTCATAATCGGGAAGACTATTTCTTAATTCATGGTGGTTATAGATCTCGCCATTAACTGCCAGTACAACTTGACCATCTGGACTGTACAAAGGTTGACTTCCCGATTTAGGATCAACGATAGCTAATCGCTCGTGTGCCAACAAAGCTTTTTCGCCAGTGAAGATACCCGACCAGTCAGGACCACGGTGACGAATACGTTTTGACATTTCCAATACTTGAGATCTCAATGAGCTTGCAGGTTGCTTTAATTCAAAAGCGCCAATAATTCCACACATATTATGAACTTTTTAAAGATTTCGTTTTTACATTATGTTATTGACACAAAGTAAAACAATTAAAAACTAAATTCATAATAATTTTTAATTTTTATTATATTTTTATTAAAAATAGTTTTCAAAACAAACAAAATTATCAATGAAACACTTGTTTGTTTAAAATAATCACACAACAGATCTGCACTTGGTATGGACATTAATGATTAAATTGAGCTTATAATCAAATAACCAGGACATGGATCCAATCAGAACCTTTTACAGCGAGCTAGCGCTCACACCAGAGGAATTAACTGCTATCATTGAAAAACATGCGCCCATTACCGTCAAAAAGGGCGACTTTATATTGACCAAAGGGCAGGTTTCAAATGCCTACTACCTGATTGAGCACGGGCTCACACGTTCTTTTTTACATGATTTCAATGGTAATGAAGTAACTACCGGATTCTGCATTGAAAAGGAGATAGTCATTGAAGTGGCCTCCTTTTTTCAACGCAGTCCAACGGTTGAAAATATTCAGGCACTCGTGGAAACCCGTCTTTGGAAAATAAAATTCGAAGATTTTCAGGAACTCTTTCATCAGATTCCTGGATTTAGGGAATGGGGCCGATCCTGGATGGCAAAAGAGCTTGTTCACAGTAAAAATAGAGCTATCGCTATGATTACCGAACCGGCAACGGCACGTTATCTTCACCTCATGAAAGAAAAACCCCTATTGATACAGCAAGCACCACTCAAGCATATTGCCTCTTATCTGGGCATTACTGATACTTCTTTGAGTCGTATCCGCAAAGAAATTGCTCAAGGGAATTGGCCCTTTTCCTGATTAGCGTGCTATTTTTTTCAAACTTGTCTTAAGGCAAGTTTTTTAAGCAGGTTTCAGGTTATTTTTACTAAAGCTTTCTTGGCTACATGTAATCGCTTCAATAGGATAGCAAGATGAATATAGGAAGCCAAAAAAGTAATGTACATTCAAAATCAGAGATTATGGCAAAATTACACGCTTATTTAAATTTTAACGGAAATTGCGAAGAAGCTTTCAATTTTTATGAAAAAGTGTTCAACACAAAGAACCCAGGTTACATGCGCTACGGAGATATTCCTGCTGATCCACAAATGCCTCCAGTTCCGGACGAAGCAAAAAATAAAATCTGTCATACCGCAATTTCCATCAATGGAGATAGCATGCTGATGGGCGCTGATGTTGTCCCCGCTTTTGGACAACACTATATTCAAGGAAACAACAGCTATGTCATGCTCATGTGTGAAAGCACGACAGAGGCAAGGACATTATATGATGCGTTAACTACCGATGCAAAGTTGGTCGAAATGCCCCTCGGAGAAACATTTTTCGCCGAACTGTACAGCGCTTTTCAAGACCAGTTCGGCATTTGCTGGATGGTTTACTTTGGTGGAAATAAAGAAGAAGATTGCGAAAGTAAGCCTTAAGCAAGCCAAACAGTTAGCAATATATCTGGCGAAAAAGGGCGATAACAACAGTTTACCGCCCTTTCTTTTTTCTATGACTTTGCACCTCAATCGAAACTGCCGCTACAGGAAGCGTCTATTTCATCTCGAGCTTCCCCCCTTCAGATTGCTATTATTTCTTTACCAATACCTCTTGCTCAAACGAGATCCCATCCCAACCATTTGTCCTAAATTGACGAATATTCTGATGGCTATCTCCCGCTGGATCATCGAGTACATGCTGATAATGTTCGGCAAAAAGACACAATGTATCTTCGGGAGACAGATTATTCAGCTTGGCGAAATAGAACACTTTTGCACTCCCTTGATTTTCTTCTTTTGAATTTTTCAACGTCCCATTTTGAAATGCACTGGGCGTATAGCTATACTGATCAGCAATATGCGTCAGCACTTCCTGAAAGGGTAATTCATTTTCTTTTACTTTATTCAATAATTCTTCTATCTTCATCTTAAGGTTGCTCCTTGTAAATTTTATTGTAAATGAATAGGCATTAGGCGTTCTTAAATAATTCCATGCAGTGATTTTCCCCTTGCTCCAAGCTGATCAACACGTCTTTCCACTGCTTCGTCTTTGATCAAAGCCGGAGCATGGTGGGGTTTTGTTCGCGCATCAATAATCAAGGGACCTTCACAACCCCAATGTTTAAAATCCGTAAAGCTGTGTATCCCGTAAATATCAAATGCAGGATTACTTCTGGTAAACGTTGTCCAAACAAAGTTATTGACCGAAGCGGAGGTAAAGTTCGCATCATCGCATAAAACAACCAACGGAAACCCCTCCCAGAAACTGCCTGCTGCAGCATGGCACCATTCTTCCATAATCTTCAATTCATTGTCATAACTAGAGAATGCCTGACCATCGATCGCTATCACACCGGGCATCACAAATTTCGCCTGGTTGAATGGCCGCGGCAGTTCAAAGTGAGACGGCAATTCACGTCCGAGGGTTCTTTTCTTCGATCCGGCAGCGGCAAAGACGACCTTTGAGCCCGCATTTAATCCTTCTCCAGAATAGTCTAAAGTATCAATTGTCGTATTGGTTTGAAAGTGAACATCACGGGTCAGGTCTATTCGCTCAAGAATATGCCCCAAAAAAGCTGGAATATCATATATATCCAGTTGCGGATTATCCTCATGCGCTGAAATAAACAAATATTTAGCAAGACTAAGCTGGTTTTTCCCGAGTATTTGATTCGCTATTGTTAGAATTTCCTGTGGTCTATCCACACGTTGGTAAGGCGTATAACGTTCAGAACCTATGGCGAAAAGCAAGGGGTGTACCCCAGCGGCATCCACAGCATTAACAGCATAAAGGCCTGAAATCTCCTGTGGAATAGCTGCTCCCGTAATTTCGTGGATTAAAGCGCCAAAGCTGGTATCTTCCTGCGGTGGACGCCCCACAACCGTAAAAGACCAAATCGGATTTTTCTTATGGTACACATTGTGCACTTTCATCAATGGGAATGGATGGGTCAGGCTATAATATCCAATATGGTCACCAAAAGGACCTTCTGGCTTATTTTCATTCGGATAAACAGTACCTGTAATTACAAAGTCAGCATCTGCCGAAATACAAAAACCTTCATCATCATAGAAATAACGGAATCTTCTATTCCCCAATGCGCCCGCGAAAATCATCTCAGAAAGTCCTTCCGGCAATGGCATTACAGCAGCTAAAGGATGTGCAGGAGGTCCCCCGACAAAAATACTCACCTTTAAAGGTCTACCCAGTGCATTTGCCTTTGTTTGATGTATCCCTATGCCACGATGCAACTGATAATGCAAACCAATTTCCTGATCCGGTAGATAATCATTACCAGAAAGCTGAATCCTGTACATTCCGAGATTAGCATGCATGATACCAGGCTTGCTGACATCTTCGGTATACACTTGCGGCATAGTCACAAAAGCACCACCATCCATGGGCCAGTTGACAATCTGCGGAAGTTTACTAATGGATGTCTTTCCATGAAGAATAGGAGCACCCGACTTCCTTTTCCAGGGTAGAGCCCCTAAAGCTGTCATTGACGAACCAATATATTGGAAAGGGTTTTTCAGCACCGCAGCAGGATTCATTTTAACGTCCACCAATTTCTTTAAGTGATCCAGCGAATCGCGAAACATAAATTTCGAACGTTCTAACGTACCAAATAAATTGGACACCGCAGGGAATGTGGTACCTTTGATATTTTCAAAATACAGGGCCGGTCCCTCAACATCAAATACCCGCATATGAATTGCAGCCATTTCGAGATAAGGATCAACCTCTTCTTTAATACGGATCAAATGCCCATGCTTTTCAAGATCCGCAACACATGCTTCTAAACTATTGTATCCCATATATTAAATCTGTTTCACCACGTCAATCCACAAATTTAACAGAATTATTGATTATACAGGATAAAAACCGGTATAACATACGAAAACACCTATCTAAAAAACAGCTATAAAAACTATTGTTTCGATATCCCCCTGAAAGGTACATCAGGTGTCTACGCAGACATAGGTTTTCAAAGGGGTAAATTCAAATGCCTGTATTTTCTGCCAAGTAGTATTATCGACATTCTTTTCATAATAAAGCACTCTTCTAAACTCATCGATATCTTCTTTATTGATATCATTCAATCTTGTTAACAGAAGTTTAGCAAAGAATTTATTCACACCGATCTCTTTTTTGGGACGTTCGGATGAGCAGTTCAGAAAATGGTAAAACAAGCCTCTAAAAGTCATTTCCTCATTGCCGCCAAGGTAGATGACCTCAGATATAAAATTATTTTCCCAGGGCATTTCCCGCAGCCAACGGTATACATCAAGCAGAGGAAGTGGCTTAAACTTTAGGGAAGCCACCCAATTCCAATAAAATATAGTTTGACGTCGCGCAAGTTTAGCAAATATTCGGTTCAGTACACTCTCTTTTCCCACCACACTGCTTTTAATCACAATCGTATATTGTACACGTAAATTTTCAAGAAGATTGCGCACGGGCTCCAAGAAATGTTCGTCCATTAACCGCGCGACGTAAATAACACGATTATTTCCTGCCCGCTTACAAAGCTCCACGAAATTGCGCAGACCGAGCAATTCAAGCTGAAGCTGAATATCATTATCCAGCGAAGGAACTTGCGTAAAATAAATTCCAAAATTAAGATCTGAGATTTCAAAATTCTCAAAAGCTTCGCCTTTCCGCAAGAGGTCGAGTTCAAAAAGCTTAGCCGTAACCTTTTCCTTCACAATCCTATTAAATAGAGATAAATTGCGGACTAATCCCGTCACATCAAAATCGCTGGATTGCAGATAACAGGATGCCCGTCGTCCCAAATAGGTATTTAGCCCGCTGATTAAAACCTTTTTCATTCGAATGCTCTATTTTATGGCTATGAAACCATCCCGATTTTATAATTCGTTCTCACTATAGTGGACATTAAAGATGACCCTTCCCCGTTAGTAAGCTGTGTTTACTCTGATTTTAGAACAGAAAAACGTCAAATAAGTTTAACACTAATTTTTATTTTTTTCGATAAAAAAGACTCAGCCAGCCTCGTGGCGACCGTCATTGTCCTTTTTTTGTCAATTCATGAATTAATACTTTCAAGAACACAATATCCTTATATATTTGTAAATCTTCTGAAAATAGGCTGCACTAAAAAGTATTTATCTTCACCTCTATGGACAAAAGGGCTACAATGATCTGGTTTCGAAATGATTTAAGACTTCATGACAATGAGGTTTTTTATCAAGCTTCTGAGAAAAGTTCATTTATTATCCCCGTTTATTGTTTTGACCCGCGATATTTCGACCGAAATCAGTTTGGCAACTTGAACACTGGTGTTCTGCGAGCGGCCTTTGTTATCGAAGCCGTCACGGCTTTAAAAGAAAAATTAAAAAGCCATGGTAGCGACTTGTTGACTTATGTGGGAAAGCCTGAAGATATTATCCCTAGAATCGCACAAAAGTATCAAGTTCACGAAGTTTATCACCACCGCGAAGTAGCACTTCGGGAGACCTCTATTTCCGAAAAAGTAGAAAGTAGACTTTGGAGCAGCAAAATAAATCTCCGGCATTTCATCGGTCATACCCTTTATCACAAAGAAGACCTTCCATTTCCGATCAAGGATATACCCAATGGTTTTTCTGTTTTCAAGAAAAAAGTTGAGCGGGAAAGTTTAGTCCGGCAACCGATTCCATTACCGACCAACTTCCTGACGCCCCCCCATTTAGAGGACACCAAAATCCCCTCACTGAAAGACTTAGGTTATTCAGCTGAGGAGATCAAATCTGTCGACGACATTTACATTCTCGGAGGCGAAGACACGGCACTCAGTATTATGCATGCGCTATTGTCAACCTACCCAGAGACGGATCAGGATCCGCTCATCCTCGGTCCTTTTATTGCCTCAGGCGCCTTATCCCCTATCCTTTTATATCAAAATATCAAAAAATTGGGTGAAGGCAGAAAGGACAAACGGTTTGAGAAGATTATTGACATACTTCTTTGGCGTGATTATTTTAGGTTTATGCTAAAAAAATATCCGAATATATTTTTTAAATCACAGGGCTTTACAACTAGTGCACCGCAGGGTTTTCCATCCACAGACGGCGATGACGAACGATTTGATAAATGGAAATCTGGCCGTACAGAGCATGATTTTGTAAACAGTGTGATGATTCAATTGCAGAAGACGGGCTACATTCCCTATCAGGCACGCTTTATTGCCGCCAGTTATTTGGTCCATGAGTACGGTGTCAATTGGCTTCGTGGAGCTTCCTGGTATGAGGAGCATCTGCTGGACTATTCTCCTGCCACCGTATATGGACAATGGTCTCATGTCGCTGGCGTGGGGACGAGTGAAAAAGATAATAAGGCATTGGATTGGCAAAAATTGATCAAAATTCATTTCCCGAATGGACTTCCAAAACTGGATGAAATAATGGTTAAATAAATCTTCTTCGGAAATAAATAATTCCGAGGGAAAAGGTCTTTTTAGCACGCCGGAATCCCCTTTAAAATCATGCTAAAAATGTTAAGAATTGGATAGATTTATTGATTAAATTATTCAATTTCAGTATTAGAAACTCTTTTTTTATTCATAACTTTGACAAATTTCATAGTTTTAATTGTAAATGGACAATCTGACATATTTGAGTAATGCTGATTCGGCTTATGTCGATGGCTTATATCAATCGTACAAGCAAGATCCCCAATCGGTAGATTTCGGATGGCAAAAATTCTTTGAAGGTTTTGATTTCGGTCAAAATGCTGGTGGAACAACAAGTTCAGTAGGTGAAGCTACTCCTGAGCACGTTTTGAAAGAAATCAACGTGCTGAACATGATTAACGGCTACCGCGATCGTGGCCACCTATTCACACACACAAATCCTGTGCGTGAGCGACGTAAATACTATCCTGGCAAGGAATTGGAGACGTTTGGTCTTGCTGAAGCAGACATGAGTACCGTTTTCAATGCCGGTGTTGAAGTAGGCTTAGGTCCAGCAACATTAAAAGACATCCGTCAATTGGTAGAGGATACTTACTGCCGTTCCATTGGTGCAGAATTCAAATATATCCGTAACCCAGAGAAAATTAAATGGTTACAGGACCGTATGGAAGCGGATCGTAACATGCCTAAATTCTCTTTAGATACCAAAAAGAGAATCTTAAACAAATTAAACCATGCTGTTGTATTCGAAAACTTTTTGGGTACTAAGTTTTTAGGTCAAAAACGTTTTTCGCTTGAAGGTGCCGAAAGTTTAATCCCTGCGCTAGATTCTGTTATCGAAAAAGGAGCAGAAATCGGTATTCAGGAATTTGTTATCGGTATGGCTCACCGTGGCCGTCTCAATGTATTGACCAATATTATGGGTAAATCTTACAAGTCAGTATTTTCTGAATTTGAAGGTAAGACTTATGCCGACGATCCCGAAGTAAACTTTGGTGGTGACGTAAAATACCACTTGGGTTTCTCTTCTGAAGTCAAAACCAACGATGGCAAATCTGTCCACCTAAGTTTGGCTCCTAACCCTTCACATCTGGAAACGGTAGATCCAATCGTAGAAGGTATGGTTCGTTCGAAAATCGATTTTAAATACGAAGGAGATTCTTCTAAAATCGCACCGATCATCATCCATGGTGATGCGGCAATTGCTGGCCAGGGTGTCGTGTATGAAGTAACCCAGATGTCGAAACTAGATGGTTACAAAACTGGTGGTACTGTACATATTGTCATCAACAACCAGATCGGATTTACAACAAACTATAAGGATGCCCGTTCGGGTACATATTGTACCGACGTCGCAAAAATCACTTCTTCACCTGTATTCCATGTCAACGGTGATGATGCTGAAGCACTAGTATACGCCATCAATTTAGCTGTAGAATACCGTCAGAAATACAAAACTGACGTCTTTATCGATCTATTATGTTATAGAAGATTTGGACATAATGAGGCCGATGAACCAAAATTCACGCAGCCATTGTTGTACAAACTTATCGATAAGCATCCCAACCCGAAAGAAGTTTATGCTAAAAAATTAATTGCCGAAGGAAGTATTGACGAAGCATATTCCAAAACTATCGAGAAGGAATTTAAAGCTGCACTACAGACTAAATTTGAGGAATCTAAAACAGTTGAGGTATTGACTGAAGAGATTCCGATGTTTAAAGGGGCATGGGAAGGATTGCGTCCTGCTAAAAAAGGTGAAGTATTAACAACCTCCGATAAAACCAAAGTTGCAAAGGATCTATTTTTGAAATTAGCAAAAGAAATTACAACCTTACCTGCTGACAAAAAATTCTTCCGTAAGATTACGCGTTTATTTGAAGACCGTGCCAAAATGATCGATACGGATTCATACGATTGGGCAATGGGTGAATTGATGGCTTACGCGACATTATTGGATCAAGGTAACCGTGTGCGTATTTCGGGGCAAGATGTGCAACGTGGTACCTTCTCACACCGTCATGCCGTATTAACGCTTGAAGATTCAGAAGAAAAATATGTTCCTTTAGCTCATGTGAAAGGCGGCGATAAATTCTCCATCTATAACTCCTTACTTTCCGAGTATGCTGTTTTGGGTTTTGAATATGGCTATGCATCCTCTAATCCCAATTCATTGACCATTTGGGAAGCGCAATTCGGAGATTTTTATAATGGTGCTCAAATTATTGTGGATCAATATCTATCTAGTGCAGAGACGAAATGGAAACGCTCCAACGGATTGGTTATGATGCTTCCTCACGGTATGGAAGGTCAGGGTCCTGAGCACTCTTCAGCACGTATCGAAAGATTCTTGGAGCTGTGTGCAGATGAAAATATGATCTTAGCCAACTGTACTTTACCTGCAAACTACTTCCATTTGTTGCGTCGTCAACTGGTACGCGAGTTCCGCAAACCGTTGATTGTATTTACACCAAAATCATTGTTGCGTCATCCAAAAGTGGTGTCGCCTTTAAAAGACTTTACAGAAGGTGTTTTCCAAGAGGTAATCGACGATGTTAATGTTTCAGCAAAAGATGTTAAACGCGTATTGTTCTGTTCGGGTAAAGTGTACTACGACTTATTAGAAAAACAAGAGGCGGATAAGCGCAAAGATGTTGCTATCGTTCGTGTCGAGCAATTGTTTCCGATCCCTACAGATCAATTGAAAGCAATCCGCAAAAAATACACAAAAGCAAAAGAGTTTGTCTGGGTTCAGGAAGAAAACGAAAACATGGGGGCTTGGTCTTATTATTGCCGTAAACTCATGGGTACTGAGATTGCATTTACAGGTTTTGTTGCCCGCAAAGAAAGTGGAAGTACAGCAACAGGTTATATGAAGCAACACGTTGCTCAACAGGCAGCAATCTTAAATAAATCATTCGAATAAAAACAATTTAAAATCAATTGCGTCCTAGCTATAGGACGCAATTGTCAATAAAGAACATTATATATGAGCTTAGAAATTAAAGTACCAACCGTAGGTGAATCAATCACGGAGGTAACCTTATCACAATGGTTGAAACAAGATGGCGATTATGTGGAGATGGATGAAAACATCGCCGAACTGGAATCAGACAAAGCAACGTTTGAATTACCAGCTGAAAAAGCAGGTATCTTAAGAATCATTGCACAAGAAGGTGATACTTTAGAAATCGGTGCTGTTGTTTGTACAATTGAAGAGGGTGCTGCCCCTACTGGCGATTCAGCTCCAGCTGCTGCACCTGCTAAGGAGGCATCATCAACTGCTGCTCCAGCGGCTGCCGCGAAAGAGGAAGATCCAGATAGCTATGCTGCTGGTACAGCTTCTCCTGCTGCTGCAAAAATCTTAAGAGAAAAAGGAATTGATCCTTCTACAATAAAAGGAACAGGGAAAGAAGGTCGCATCACAAAAGAAGATGCCGAAAAAGCTCAACCCGTTGCTAAAGCTGCAGCACCAGCAGCAAAACCTGCTGCGGCTCCAGCTGCGACAGTTGCTCCCGTGGCGGGTTCTAGAAACGAACGTCGTGAGAAATTATCTTCCTTAAGAAAAACGATCGCAAAACGCTTAGTTGCCGTTAAAAACGAAACAGCGATGTTGACAACATTCAATGAAGTCAATATGCAGCCGATCATGGATTTACGTGCCAAATATAAAGATACTTTTAAAGAGAAATTTGGTATCGGTCTAGGTTTTATGTCATTCTTTACAAAAGCAGTAACAACTGCGTTAGCTGAATGGCCTGCTGTCAATGCACGTATTGAAGATAACGAAATTGTATATTCTGATTTCGCAGACGTTTCAATCGCGGTTTCTGCACCTAAAGGATTGGTAGTTCCAGTTATCCGTAACGCTGATGCCATGTCATTGGAGCAGATCGAAAAAGCAATTGCTGCATTGGCAGGTAAAGCACGTGACAACAAATTAACGATCGACGAAATGACTGGTGGTACATTTACAATTACCAATGGTGGTGTATTCGGATCAATGATGTCTACGCCAATCATCAACGCGCCACAATCGGCAATCTTGGGTATGCACAACATCATCCAACGTCCTATTGCTGAAAATGGTCAGGTGGTGATCCGTCCAATGATGTATATCGCGCTTTCTTATGACCACCGCATCATTGATGGTCGTGAATCAGTTAGCTTCTTGGTACGTGTAAAACAATTATTAGAAGATCCAGCTCGTTTATTGTTGGGTGTTTAAACCGCAATAAAGTTTGGAAATATAAAAAAGACCTATGCCTTTGTGGTATAGGTCTTTTTTTTCTGAAAGTGTCTGATCTTATTGACCAGAAAGAACCTTCAAAAAAGAAACGGTCTACTTAACGAATATAAATCAGAGATAGCCGAATATAAACCGCCTTTTTAATTTCTCCCTTTTAATTTTTACTTTCATCTTGTTAAAGATCAAGCATATCTCTATATACAGCCGGCTTGATAACATAAAAGCTCCTATAAAAACGCGAAATTGATTATTAAGCAGACCTTATCAAACAAAATGAAAATTTTAATAACAGCTGCATATCTATTACTCACTGTAACTACACTGTTTGCCAACATGGCAAACCCAAGAAGTCCGCACAGCATAACAGGACAGCTCGTCCCTGCCGGCAAGGTAAAAGTCACCCATGAGCGTATCGACATCCGCCTTTTATTGGACAGCACTGATGATCATTCGGACTATCGTAGTCACTTCAGCATTGTATACAATATCCATGCTGAAGAAGAGATCGAATTACCGCTCGTATTTCTCGCGCTAAATATGGATGGATTGGACCGGGTCATTGTCAATCAGAAAGAAATTAAAGCAAAGAGGATGGATCAGCCCGATTCGAAGTTCCCTTTTTTACGTTTAAAGGATGGCTATTATGAAATCAGCTACGACAGCGATGAATGGAAGCGCATCTCGCTGAATGATGCATTTTATTTTACCGCTAAGCTACACAAAGGCGAAAACAATATTCAGGTTCAATACAGCGCTTATATGGGCTATGACCGGCGCGATATCCGAACCAGATACGAAATTGACTACCTCTTATTTCCTTCCAGATACTGGTCTTCCTTTGGCCCAATTGACCTGTATCTCCACCTAAACGGTGAAATGGAAGTCCTTGCACAGAACCTAGGAACCTCCAAATTAAAAACGGATTCAATCATGCACTGGGACATTGATCAGGTAGAAAAGAAAGAGAGTTTCCATATAGAAGTCGGCTTGAAGACCTCCCCGTTAGCAAAAGCAATTCTTTGGGTACACCCGGAACTGCTTGCGCTGATCGGATCGCTATTTTTGTTATACCTACATATCCGATGTATTTATCTAAAATACAAAGGAGGCAAATACCGCTATGCACTGCTTATTGGAAACCTAATTATTCCAAGCTCCTTCTATTTCTTCTGCTGGTTTTGGTCCAGTCTGGCCAACTATCTGATCAACGGTTCATTTGAGGAGAAATCCCGGGGCTTTATACTGCTAGTCATCTTCACCTTACCCTTGATCTACATCATTTACGACCTGGTTCTATTGATTATAGACAGAAGCATCCGATCAAGGTTTTCCACCTAGAAAACCGACAGCCTACTTTTTGTAGGTTAGCTTATTTTCAATCATGCGGTTGTTATACTGTTGAATAAATGCTTTCATTTTGGTCTCCATCGTATCCAGTACGGCGGGATGCTGTTTCAGTAGATCCTGTTTCATCAAGCGGTCCTTCTTTAAGTCATAAAATGATGTCACTTTCAGTCCATCATAGGACATCATATAATCTTTATAATAAAGGTTATAGCTCCCTGCATTGTTATTGAGCACAAAATTGTCCTTACCCGGTTTGAAGGCATCCGAACCAAAGGCAAAATAAGGTTCATCATAATGCAAATAATTTAAAATCGTCGGCATAATATCTATTTGCTGTACCAGTTTATCCGCTTTGCCAACTAGGTTATCGCCTGGTGCATAAAATATAATAGGAATTTGGAAGCCCCCTGCTGCCGTTTGATATTCTGGCAGGTAGCTTACAGTAGCATGGTCTGCACAAATCACGAAGACGGTGTTCTTGTACCAGGGCATTTTAGATGCTGTCGCAAAAAATTCGCGCAGCGCATTATCGGTATATCCGATGGGCTCTTGTACTGGCAAAGGTCCTTTTGGAAATTTCCCCTGATATTTTTCGGGTACTTTAAACGGATGATGCGAGGATAATGAGAAGAAACTGGCGAAAAATGGCTGATGAAAAGTATTGATCTTGTTTGCGACAAATTGCAAAAAAGGTTCATCCCAGATTCCCCATATGCCATCAAAGTCCGCATCATTGTTATATTCATTCTTACCAAAATAATGCTGAATGCCTGCCAATTTCATATAAGCCGAAAAGCCCATACTGCCATTAGGTGCCCCGTGGAAAAAGGCCGTCTCATACCCTTTCTTACCCAACAGCTTTGCTAAGCTCGTGGTTTCATTTCCCGAGTATATGGAAAGTACAAAAGGTTCACCTATCGAAGGAATTCCGGTAATCACGGATGGTAGTGCATCAATTGACTTACGCCCATTGGCATACGTATCTGTAAAAGTGTAAGCATGGCGGATCAATGAATCCAAAAAAGGCGTATAACCTTTGTATTTTCCACCTTGGATATCTTTATTCAATTCGCCAAAATGTTCTTTTGCAAAACTCTCCAAAATCAGAACGACGACATTTTTCTTTGCAAAAGGCTGGTCTGCTTTTGGTATATGAATGGGATTGTATAACTGCTCAAGCTCTTGGTCAGAATAATAATGAACAGGTTTCAGATTTACAGCTTTTAATGTTTTCAATATACTGAATGGTGTGTTCAGTACAATATTCATTTCTTCTGGTGTTTCTACATAATCTCCGGCATTGCTTAACGTAATGGGACGCGTGCTATGGGCCCAGCCCCCACGTACCCCACCAATGAAAAGAAAGGCGGTCAATAGAAACAAAGGTACTTGGATCAAAAATGACTTCCAGTTATATTTCGTGATCTTTTCCAGCTGAATAAGCTGATAGGATCTCATCAGGCCATACACGATAAGAGCCAATAGTACGATAAGATACCAATAGTCCAAACAAAAATCAAAGGCCAGTTTCATCAAGTTTGATTCATTTGAAAATTGATCGATTACTGTACCTGTAGTTCTTTTGAGTGTAAAGGGATAATAGGCAAAATCAATCAGGTTCAAGGCTATTCCTATTGAATTGACCACAACGAAGATCCATTTCGCGACTTGCTGATAGACCCGGTTATCCTTAAACGGTCCCGGAACAGTCATCATCACAATATAAAGAATATTTAAATACAGCAGGGCTACAATGTCGAAACGCACACCACCGGCAAACATCACCAGGAGCTTACCCGCATCGACGTGCGGAAATAAGGAGGCATTGATGCCATAAAACCCCAATCTTAACAACGCATAAATGACCAAAAGAAAGATAAAACGAATTGCGACAGCAAAATACGGTGCAAGTACTCCTTTTAATTTCATAGTCCTAATATTTTAAAAATTCACGATATACCTCTTGATAATACGCTTTACCGATATTCAACAAACTATCTGTTTTGCTCACTGGATATTCCTTGTTCGATCTATAGTTGATTATCCTTCCCACATTATCAAATGAAACAGCTTGTTCTGGAGTAATCACTCCAAAGGCATCTTTGGAATTATAAAAGGCAATTTGAGGTGTCGTTGGATTAAACAAATCCCGGCTCCAGTGGTAACGTTCGGTTGGAAGTTTCAATTGGGTCAATAACGTTGCTGCCAAATCTGTCTGATTGCCAATTCTGCTGAAAATTTTCCCCCGAAACTCGGGCTTGATAACATCTCCGAAAAAAATCAATGGAATATGAAAGCGATTAGGATGGAATAGCTCCCATTTTTCTGAAGGAAGGCGGTGTCCATGATCAGCTACAATAACAAAAAGAGTATTCTTATACCAAGCTTCTTTTTTGGCTTTTGAGATAAAGTCATACACTACTGAATCCGTGTAATATGCTGTGCTTCTAAACTTATCTGCATTGGTAGCATTGCCAAATTTATAACCGTTTTTTAAATCGAATGGCTCGTGATTGACCAAGGTAAAGATCGTAGAAAAGAAAGGCTGTTTTTCCTTTTTGAAGTCGTTGATCATCCGATTAAAAACCACATGGTCATATACCCCCCACGAGGCACGTTCAGCATCCAAGCCAAAATTAGCATTGTCCACAACCTTAGCTATCCCATGTGTCAGCATATACGATTTAAAATTGTAAAACTCACTTTGTCCACCGTGGTAAAAGGATGTTTCGTAACCTGCATGATCAAGCTCTTGCCCAATTGCAGGCATATTTTCATGTTTATCAATATATTTAATAATACTTTCCGGGCCTTGCGCCGGAAAGCCACTCAATATCGCAACCATTCCTTTGTCAGATCGATCAGCAGCAGAATAAATATGGTCAAACAAAATCCCCCCTTTGATCAACTCTTCCATGTGTGGAGTAATTCCCTTCTCCCCCCCGAGGGACTGGATGAGGTCTCCGACAAAACTTTCTAACATAATAAAAACCACATTCGGACGAGTCGTTGAAAGCACCTGAACCGCCGAATCGGGCTGATGCTGAAAGGCGGGCCGTAGTTTGTCTGCGATCTCTTTCTGATCGCTATAGTAACTATATGGGTTTTTCAGTTTGGTATTTTTAGCAAAGAAATCGCGTAAAAAAGCCCATTGCGTATTGACTGCCGCATGATTATAAAATGTATCTTCCGAATAATAAGCTTTACTGGGGTTTAATGTTGCCCGCCCATAACCGCCGCGAATAAACGTGAAAAGGACAAACATTCCGACGAGCAGTTTAAAGATATTACCAACCGGAGATTTGATATTGAAAAAGAATACCTTTTTAAACATCCAGCGGTATAAAAAATAGCCACACAATATGCCGATCACCATGCCGACGATTGGAAGAAATACCGGCGTGGCTTCTGCCGAAGCTACTGCTCCTGAAGGTGAGGCCAAAAAAGAATCAATCGCACGCTTGGAAATCTTGTCGCCCCATTCCCGGTAGATATTGACATTGATAAAGCTTGTCACAAAAAATAAAACCAGCACAATAATGGTATAGACATCCAAGATCCGCCTTTTGGGTTTGAGCTTTGGAAAAAAACTTAATATACAATACACAAGGAAGGGTAGTGCACATATGTAAGAAACAGCAGAGAAATCCAGATTGAGGCCATGATAGTAAATTCTGAAAACCTCTGTAATATTGGAAAAACCAATTTTCTCAAAAAAAGCAGTAACAAAAATCAATCTATCTATAAAACAGATAATTAACCAGAATAGAAAATACTGTGTTAAAGCTCTCAACTCTTTAGCAAATCGTTGCATTCTTTCGCGTAAAAATAAAACAGGCAAATTTACATTAATTTACATGAAATACAGGCTAATTACTTAGTAATATGAATAAAAGATTAAAAAATTATAAAGTACCCCTGAGGTAGTATACCGCGTAAATAGCAAACTCTTCTGCTAAAGCAGGATGGTGTTTGAATGAATTGCCGATACGTGATGGATAGCATCTTTTTGTTTGAGCACAAGATCAGCTGATAACTAAGGAAAATAACATAGAAATACTTACTTTTGTGTTCCTTAAAAGTTTGAATAGAAAATTTAAAATGAGCATAGCGAAAACTTATAATCCAAAAGAAGCTGAAGAAAAGTGGTACAGCTATTGGAAAGCGAACGGATTTTTCCGTTCCACCCCTGACGAACGTGAACCTTACACGATTGTGATGCCTCCTCCAAACGTCACTGGAGTGTTGCACATGGGGCATATGCTAAATAATACCATTCAAGATGTTTTGATTCGCCGAGCACGTATGCAGGGGAAAAACGCCTGTTGGGTACCGGGGACCGATCACGCCTCCATTGCTACTGAAGCCAAGGTCGTCGCTATGTTGAAAGAACAAGGAATTGACAAACGATCGTTATCCCGCGAAGATTTCTTAAAGCATGCTTGGGAATGGAAAGAAAAATATGGTGGTATTATTCTGAAACAATTGGAAAAACTTGGTGCTTCCTGTGACTGGGATCGCACGCGTTTTACGATGGACCCAGAGTTGTATCAATCTGTTATCCGCGTATTTGTAGATCTGTATAACAAAGGATTGATTTATCGGGGCTACCGCATGGTCAATTGGGATCCGGAAGCAAAAACAAATATTTCCGACGAAGAAGTTATTTATAAAGAGAAAAATGGTAAATTATATCACCTGAAATATCAGGTTGATGGTACTGATCAATACATTGTTGTTGCAACGACCCGTCCCGAAACAATTTTTGGTGATACAGCGGTCTGTATCAATCCCAACGACGAACGCTACACCTGGTTAAAAGGAAAGCAAGTCATTGTACCGATCGTAGGCAGAAAAGTGAACATCATTGAGGATGAATATGTAGATTTGGAGTTCGGTACCGGATGTCTAAAAGTTACACCAGCACACGATGTAAACGACTATGCGCTCGGCAAAAAACACCATCTGGAGTTTGTGGATATCTTCACTGACGAAGCAAAGCTGAACGACAACGGCTTACACTATGCTGGTATGGATCGTTTTAAAGTCCGGAAGGAAATTGAGAAAGAGCTTGAGGAAAAGGGGTTATTGGAAAAAGTTGAGAATTATACCAATAATGTGGGGACTTCAGAGCGAACCGGTGCGGTGATCGAGCCCAAAATCTCCAATCAGTGGTTCCTTAAAATGGAAGACCTTGCGAAACCGGCTTTGGATAATGTCATGGATGATACCATCAAATTTCATCCGACAAAATTCAAAAATATTTACCGCAATTGGATGGAGAATGTGACCGACTGGAATATCTCAAGACAATTGTGGTGGGGCCATCAAATACCGGCATATTTCTATGGCGATGGCAACGAAGACTTTGTGGTTGCACAAACAGTTGAAGAAGCACTGGTATTAGCGCAAGAAAAGTCGGGCAATGCAAATCTTCAAGCAGAAGATCTCCGTCAAGACGAAGATGTCCTTGACACGTGGTTCTCAGCGTGGTTATGGCCAATTTCAGTCTTCAATGGTATCAATGAACCAGAAAATCCAGAAATAAATTATTATTACCCAACCCAAGATTTGGTCACTGCCCCCGATATCATCTTTTTCTGGGTAGCACGTATGATCGTTTCAGGATATGAATTCCGCGGACAATTGCCTTTTGAAAATGTTTATTTTACTGGGATTGTACGGGACAAACTCGGCCGCAAAATGTCCAAATCGCTGGGCAACTCACCTGACCCGATTGATTTGATGAACGAATACGGTGCCGATGCGACGAGAATGGGGATGTTATTAACTGCTCCAGCGGGTAATGACCTACCTTTCGATGTTGAACTCTGTGTACAGGGACGGAATTTTGCCAATAAAATCTGGAATGCTTTCCGCTTGGTTAAAGGCTGGGAAATCACCGCCGCACCAGCTTCGGCGTCCGATAAAATTGCGGCTGCCTGGTTTGAGGCAAGATTAAATCAGTCTTTGGTCGATATCGAGGAAAACTTTAAGCATTATCGTTTATCAGATGCGCTGATGACAACCTATAAATTAGTATGGGATGACTTTTGCGCCTGGTATCTTGAATTAGTAAAACCGGCTTACGGCTCACCGATTTCTGGCGAAACCTTAGACACGGTAAAATCATTTTTTCAACGTATACTTACGCTGGTGCACCCTTTCATGCCTTTCCTGACGGAAGAATTATGGCACGACGAATTGTTCGGAATAAAAGAGGAGAAAGATTGCATTATCGTCGCTCCCTATCCGACGGCAGATGCCTTTGATGAGCAGCTTATTAAAGATTTCGCTGTCGCACAACAGATCATTTCTGAGATTCGTAATATCCGTAATTCTAAAGGTATCTCCCCTAAAATTGCGTTGCCATTAGCGATCAATCAGCAATCTGAGATCAACTTGAAACAATACATTGCTATCATCACTAAGATTGCCAATTTGGAGGACGTGACTTTTGTCTCTGAGAAAATTGCAGGTGCTGCCAGTTTCCTTGCCGGCAAAGATGAATGTTATGTGACTTTGGAAAACAATGTTGATGCGGATGCCGAGCGTGAACGCATTGAGAAAGAATTGGAATACTTAAAGGGTTTCCTAATTTCGGTAGACAAGAAGCTTTCTAATGAGCGATTTGTACAAAATGCAAAACCTGAAATTGTCGAAAACGAGAAAAGCAAAAAAGCTGACGCAGAAGCTAAGATTAAAATACTGCAAGAAAGTTTAATAACATTAGGTTAACACCTAAACGATACAGGTGATCAGGTCCCGTGTAATGCACGGGACTTTTTTTTGCATACCGCCCAATTGAAACATCCACATTCTTCTTGAATTCGCCGTTAGATTATACTTTTTTAAGGTGTTACCGCCTTGTCCATTCCTGAAAAAGGTTTACAAAAGGTCTAATACGGTTCTTACTTTACAGTTTTGGTGGGTGAATTGATATTATGAATTTAATTGTTTTTTTGTAAACTTTTATATTTTTTCCTACAGTTTTTCCAACGCTTGATTAATGGTACATCTGTTACATGTGCTACCGCAGGTGTTAGAAAATCACAACTCATGTGCGGACGCAAATGATTATACGATTCTATACTTTTAGTCA